>Ga0160451_100222_pt1 | contig 46272 bp, 38 predicted proteins | sample HID1975M_E1MG_FD_108270 | JGI IMG/M metagenome (GOLD analysis project Ga0160451, IMG submission 108270) | Enriched soil microbial communities from UW Madison campus, WI, USA - HID1975M_E1 MG | ecosystem: Environmental > Terrestrial > Soil > Unclassified | place: USA: Madison, Wisconsin... | reverse complement strand
CTGTTCGCCGGGTTCTACGCGATCATCGCCGCGGCCAACGGGCAATTCGTGCAGGCGGCGGTGGCGGTGTTCATCGCCGGGCTGATGGACGGCATCGACGGCCGGGTCGCGCGGCTGACCGGCACCAGCAGCGATTTCGGCGTGCAGTACGACTCGCTGGCCGATCTGGTCAGCTTCGGGCTGGCGCCGGCGCTGGTGATGTACCACTGGTCGCTGTCGGCGCTGAAGTTCGACGGCCAGATTCCCGGCCGCATCGGCTGGGTGGTGGCCTTCCTCTATGCCGCCTGCGCGGCGCTGCGGCTGGCGCGTTTCAACACCCAGGTCGGCACGGTGGACAAGCGCTGGTTCGTCGGCCTGGCCAGCCCGGCGGCGGCGGGATTGATGATGGCCTTCGTATGGGCCTTCGCCGATGGCGCGCTCGGCGTCGCCGGCGAGGAACTGCGCTACGTGGCGCTGGCGGTGACGCTGGTGGCGGCGTTGCTGATGGTCAGCCGGATCCGTTTCTGGAGTTTCAAGGGCACCGGCGAAGGCGGCGCCAAGGCCGATCGCGTGCCGTTCGTGGTGCTGATCGGCGCGGTGGTGGTGATCGCGGTGCTGTTCATCGATCTGCCGCGCGTGCTGCTGGCCATCGGCGTGCTGTATGCGCTGTCCGGCCCGGCCATGTGGCTGTGGCTGCGCTCGCGCCGTGGCGGGCCGCTGCCGTGAGCCTGTCGTCGCAGCCCGCGCCCGAACAGCTGTGGTCGGCGCAGCAGCAGCAGTGGCTGGAAGCGCTGGGGCACCGCCTCTATCTGACCGGTACGCCGCCGGCGATCGCGGTGCCGGCGGCGGAAGTGGCGGATCCTGCCGATGCGTATGCGCCGCCGCCGCAGATCGCGCCTGCGCGGATCGCCGAGCCGGTATCCGCGCCGCCGGTGCGCGCGCCGCGGCCGGCCGCGGCGACGACAGCGGCGCGCGGCGGTTCGCGACTGCCGGATCGGTTGCACTTCGCGTTGATCCGCGCCTCCGGCTGCAATCCCAACGCGCCGGAATCGGCGGCGATCATCGCCGGCTGGCCGCCGTCGTCGGCGCTGCGCGGGCGGCCGGACGCCAAACGCGCGCTGTGGCCGACGCTGCGCGCGCTGCGCAAGCAGGGCCGGCCGTGAGCGCGCTCAGCGCCTACGCCGAAGCGCAGGCCATCGCGCTACGGCCGATGCGCGATGCCGACCTGGACGATGTGATGGCGATCGAGCAGCGCGCCTATCCGTTCCCGTGGACGCGCGGCATCTTCCGCGACTGCCTGCGCGCCGGCTACCCGGCATGGGTGATGACCGAGCACGCGTGCGTCATCGGCTACGGCATCGTCAGCCTGGCGGCCGGCGAGGCGCACATATTGAACATCTGTACCGCGCCGGAGCGGCAGGCGCGCGGGCATGGCCGCCGGCTGCTGCGCGCGCTGGTGAAGCTGGCGCAGGACCAGGGCGGCGAGCGCGTGTTCCTGGAGGTGCGTCCCTCCAACCTGCCGGCCATCGCGCTGTACCACAGTGAGGGCTTCAACGAGATCGGCCGCCGTCCGCGCTACTACCCCGCGCGCGATGGCCGCGAGGACGCGCTGGTGATGGCGCGGGAGCTGGTCGCCGGCGAGATCGAGCGAATGCCGCCGCTGTAGCGATCGTCCGGCAAGCTACCGAGTCCGGGTCGGATGCGTGCGAACAGCGCGTGCTGCGCTTTCCGGGACTTTTTTTCTATGTTCTTGCATCCAGCGCCCGTCATGACTCTTTCCGGTTGCGAGATTGACTGCGCTGGCGTCGAAAGCGCCCTCATCCGCCCTGGCGGGCACCTTCTCCCGCAAGCGGGAGAAGGGATTAAGTCCAGTTCGCTGAGACTGCTCAGCCCCTAGCCCCTAGCCCTCACACATCCTGATGGATGCCGCACTCGCGCTTGAGGCCGAAGAAGCGGGTGTCCTCCTCGCGCATGCCCGGTTCCCAGCGCGCGGTGGTGTGGAAATCGCCGATCGATACGTAGCCTTCCTCCCACAGCGGATGGTAGGACAGGCCGTGCTGCTTGAGGTATTGCCAGACGTCGCGGTCGTTCCAGTCAGCGATCGGGTTGATCTTCCAGCGTCCCTCGCGCGGCTGCAGGAACGGCGTACTGGCGCGCGAAGTCGACTGGCTGCGGCGCAGGCCGGTGAACCAGGTGCCGACGCCCAGTTCGCCCAGCGCGCGCTTCATCGGCTCGACCTTGCGCAGGTTGTTGTACTGCTCGATGCCGACCAGCCCCTGTTCCCACAGGCGACCGTGGCGCGCTTCCATCCAGGCGCGGCTGACCAGCGGGCGGTATACCCGCAGGTCGAGCTGCAGCCGTTCGGTCAGTTCGTCGGCGAAGCGGTAGGTTTCCGGGAACAGGTAGCCGGTGTCGATCAGGACGACCGGGATGTCGGCTTTCTGCCGGGTGACCATGTGCAGCAGCACCGCCGCCTGCGCGCCGAAGCTGGACGACATGGCGTGGCGGCCTGGGCCGTGCTCCAGCGCCCATTGCACGCGTTCCTCGGCGCGCATGCCTTCCAGTTTCTGGTTCAGCGCGGCGAAGTCGGGGGCGGATTCGGGAAGCGGAGAGGCGGCGCTCATGATTGCAGTTCCAGTGCGATCTGACGGTGGGTGGGATAGGCAGGCAGCGCGACGATGCCGCTGCGGTGCAGGAAGTCGCCGAAGCCTTCTTCGGCTTCGCGCTCGCCGGCGTAGCGGCCGAGCAGCGGATCCAGCGTGTCGAGGATGTCGGCCTCGGCGATGTTCTCGCGGTACAGCGTATTGAGCCGCTGGCCGCGGTGGTCGGCGCCGAGCATCAGGTTGTAGCGTCCCGGCGCCTTGCCGACCAGCGCGATTTCGCCCAGGTACGGACGCGAGCAGCCGTTGGGGCAGCCGCTGATGCGCAGCAGGATCGGCGCCTCGCGCAGGCCGTGCTTGTCCAGCAGCGGTGCCAGCCTGGCGGTGAAGTCGGGCAGGTAGCGCTCGGCCTCGGCCATCGCCAGTCCGCAAGTCGGCAGGGCGACGCAGGCCACCGCCGCGCGCGCCAGCGCAGTGCCGGCGCGGCGGCCGTCGTCCAGCCCATGCGCATGCACCAGCGCGTCGATGCGCTCGCGCTCGCCGGCCGGCACGCCGGCGATCACCAGGTTCTGGTTGGGCGTCATGCGGAACTCGCCGCGGTGCACGTTGGCGATCTCGCGCAGGCCGGTCAGGTGGCTGGTATCGCCGGTGTCGGCGATGCGGCCGGCCGGCAGGTTCAGCGTGAGGTGCCACTGGCCGTCCTCGCCTTCGACCCAGCCGTAGCGATCGCCGTTGTGATCGAAGCGCCAGGCGCGCGCCGGTTGCAGCTCGACGCCGGCGCGGCGCTGGATCTCGGCGACGATGAAATCCAGGCCATGATCGTCGATGGTGTACTTGAAGCGCGCGCGCTTGCGCGCCTGCCGGTTGCCGAAGTCGCGCTGGGTGGTGACCACGGCGGTGGCGACATCGAGCAGCTGGTCCGGTGTCAGGAAGCCGACCACGTTGCCGATGCGCGGATAGGTTTCGGCATCGCCATGGGTAGCGCCCATGCCGCCGCCGAGCACCAGGTTGAAACCGGCCAGTTCGCCGTCCTGCAGGATCGCGATGAAGCCCAGGTCGTTGGCGAACACGTCCACGTCGTTGACCGGCGGCACCGCGAAGGCGACCTTGAACTTGCGTGGCAGATAGGTGGCGCCATAGATCGGCTCGTCCTCCTGGCCGCTGCCGGCCACGCGTTCCTCGTCCAGCCAGATCTCGTAATAGGCGCGGGTGTTGGGCAGCAGGTGCTCGGACAGCTTCTGCGCCCACGCCTGCACCTGCGCATGGGCGCGCGAGACCAGCGGGTTGGCGGCGACCAGTACGTTGCGGTTGACGTCGCCGCAGGCGGCCAGCGTGTCGATCAGCGCGGCGTTGATCGCCTGCATCGTGCGCTTGAGTTCGCGCTTGATGACGCCGTGGAACTGGAACGCCTGCCGCGTGGTGATGCGCAGCGAATGGTTGGCGTAGCGGGTGGCGATGGCGTCCAGCTTGAGCCACTGCGCCGGCGTCACCACGCCGCCGGGCGTGCGCGTGCGGATCATGAACTGGTAGGCCGGCTCCAGCTTCTGCCGGCGGCGCTCGTCGCGGATGTCGCGGTCGTCCTGCTGGTAGCTGCCGTGGTACTTGATCAGCGTCTGGTCGCTTTCGCGCAGCGCGCCGGTGACCGGATCGGCCAGGCTCTCGAGCAGGCTGCCGCGCAGGCGCGCGCTCTCGGATTTGATGTCTTCGACGGAATGGCTGGACATAAGTTTATGGCTGGCTGGCGACGGGTTTTTCTCCTTCCCCTTCAAGGGGAAGGCCGGGATGGGGATGGTGTTTCGACCAAGTCGAGAGAAAGGTGATCGAAGCGGCACCATCCCCTCCCAACCCTCCCCTTGAAGGGGAGGGCTTTAGTCAGTACACGTCGCGACAGTAGCGGCCCTCCGATTGCAACCGGGTCAGGTATTCGCCCGCGGCTTCGGCATCGAGCGCGCCGTGTTGGGCGACGATGTCCAGCAGCGCGGCGTGCACGTCCTTGCCCATCGCGATGGCGCCGCAGACGTAGAAGTGCGCGCCTTGCTGCAACCAGTCGTAGAGCTGCCGGCCGTGTTCGCGCAGGCGGTGCTGGACGTAGATCTTGTCGGCCTGGTCGCGCGAGAAGGCCAAATCCAGGCGATGCAGTTCGCCACGGCGCAGCGCGTCCTGCCACTCGCTCTGGTAGAGGAAGTCGTGGTTGAAGTGCTGCGCGCCGAACAGCAGCCAGTTGCGGCCGGTCGCGCCGGTTTCGGCGCGCTCCTGCACGAAGCCGCGGAACGGCGCCACGCCGGTGCCCGGGCCGACCATGACGATGTCGCGACTGCCGTCGGCCGGCACGCGGAAGCGTTCGTTGGCTTCGATGTAGATCGGCGCGGTGTCGCCTTCGGCCAGCGCGGCGAGGAAACCGCTGGCCGCGCCGCCATGCGCCAGCCCGTGCGCTTCGTACGCCAGCACATCGACGGTCAGGTGGGCCTCGTCGCCGACGTGCTTACGGCTGGAGGCGATGGAATACAGGCGCGCGGTGGGCGCGCGCAGCGCGGCGACCAGATCCTGCGCCTCCCATTCGGCCGGCCAGCGGCGCAGCACGTCGATCAACTGGTGGGTGGCCAGCAGCGGCGCCAGTTCGGCGCTGCGCGATGGCGAAAGCAGATCGTTCAGATCCGCGGCGCGCGCCTGCGCGGCGTGGGTCGCCAGGAACGGGCGCGACAGCCGGGTCAGCTCGCGCTCGCCCGAGAGCCAGTCGCGCAGCGGCAGCGTGCGTTCCTGTGCGGTGACGGCCGTATCGCCATCGAGTCCGAGCACGTCCAGCACGCCATCCACCAGCGCGGCCGGGTTGCGGTGGCGGATGCCCAGCGCATCGCCCGGTTCGTAGTGCAGGCCGCTGCCGGCCAGCGACAGCTCGATGTGGCGCACGTCCTTGCCGCGCGGGCCGTACTCGCGATAGCGCGCTCCCTTGAAATCGCGGCCGCTGACGGTCTGGTTGAGCAGCAGTTCGGCGGCGAACGGCTTGTCGTGCGTCCACGCCGGCACCGCGTGCGGGCGCAGCGGCGTGACCGTGGCCAGCGGCGCGGCGGGCGCGGCCTTGAGTAGATCGCGGGCGTGCGCCAATGCCTGCGCGCGCCACGGATCGGCGACGGTATCGACGTCCAGGTCGGCTTCGCCCAGCGGCTGCACGCGCTGGCCGCCCAGTTCGCCCAGCCGGGCGTCCAGCCGGCGCGCGATGCCGCAGAAGTCGGCGTAGCTGGAGTCGCCCAGGCCGAGCACGGCGTACTTCAGTTCCGGCAGCCTGGGCGCGCGCTTGCCGGCGATGAACTCGATCAGGCCGATGGCATCGTCCGGCGGATCGCCCTCGCCCTGGGTGCTGATGACCACGTACAGCAGCCGCTCGCCGGCCAGTTCGCGCTGCGGGTAGGCATCGGCGCGCAGCAGGCGCACGGCCAGGCCGGCCGCTTCGGCCTGCTGGGCCAGCGCCTCGGCCGCGCGGCGGGCGTTGCCGGTCTGGCTGCCGTAGACGATGGTCAGGCGCTGGCCGGCTTGCGTCGCACCGCCCGGCAGTATCGCCAGTTGCGGACCGCCCTGGCCCTGCGCCAGCCCGGCGGCATAACCGGACAGCCACCACAGCGAAGCGCTGTCCAGGCCTTCGACCACCCGGGCCAGCAGCGCCTTGCGTTCTTCGGGCAAGGGGCTGGGCGCCAGGACGGGCGGTGCAGCGGTCATCAAACCGGTCCGATGAAGTCGGGAAGGGAGGTCGATGTTAGGGAAGAGTTAACGCGCGCAGAAAAGACATTTGGTTATGGGCTTATCGCCTGCGCTTATTTCCGGCTGCAACGGCCGGACGGGAATACTGCGCCGCCTCCCGGGCGCACAGGCCGCCGTGACCGTCCGGCCGGCTGCTACTCTTTTCCCCTTCGCCTTGCCCATCTGCGTAATGACCGCTGCCGACCTGTCCCACCTCGACCGCCTGGAGGCCGAGAGCCTGCATATCCTGCGCGAGGTGGCCGCCGAGTTCCGCAATCCGGTCCTGCTGTACTCGGTCGGCAAGGACAGCTCGGTGCTGCTGCACCTGCTGCTGAAGGCCTTCGCGCCCGCGCTGCCGCCGATTCCGCTGCTGCACGTGGACACGCGCTGGAAGTTCCGCGAGATGATCGCCTTCCGCGATCGCCGCGCGGCCGAGACCGGCGTGGACCTGCGCGTGCACATCAACCCCGACGGCGTCGCCCAGGACATCGGCCCGATCAGCCACGGCGCCACCGTGCACACCGACGTGATGAAGACCCAGGGCCTGAAGCAGGCGCTTGAGCAGTGGAAGTTCGACGCCGCCATAGGCGGCGCGCGCCGCGACGAGGAAAAGTCGCGCGCCAAGGAGCGGGTGTTCTCGTTCCGCAACGATCGCCACCGCTGGGATCCGAAGAACCAGCGTCCGGAACTGTGGAACCTCTACAACGCGCGCATCCATACCGGTGAGAGCGTGCGCGCCTTCCCGCTGTCCAACTGGACCGAACTGGACATCTGGCTCTACATCTACCGCGAGAACATCCCGGTGGTGCCGCTGTACTTCGCCGCCGAGCGGCCGGTGGTCGAGCGCGACGGCGCGCTCATCCTGGTCGACGACGAGCGCCTGCCGCTGCGCGAGGGCGAGGTGCCGCAATTGAAGCCGGTGCGTTTCCGCACGCTGGGCTGCTATCCGCTGACCGGCGCGATCGCGTCGCAGGCCGACACGCTGGAGAAGATCATCGCCGAGATGCTGGTGGCCACCAGTTCCGAGCGGCAGGGACGCGTGATCGATCACGATCCGACCGCTTCGATGGAGAAGAAAAAGCTAGAGGGGTATTTCTGATGGTTGGCGCTCTTGTTCTTGCCAATGCTCAGGCGAGCACCGGCGAAGTCAACGGCTTTCGCGCTGAAGCGCGAGTTACTTTTCTTTGCTCGTGCAAAGAAAAGGTAACCAAAAGAAAGCACGCCTGGGCGGCACGCCCAATCCGCCAAGCGGATTGGGTTCGCAGCCGGAGCGGGCATTTTTCGAAGGCACATCCATGTGCCATCGAAAAACGGCGCGCATCGTGCGCGCCGCCCTTCGGGTATTCGCCCACCCCGTCCGCCGTGCCTCACGGGACCCTAAGAGCGCAAGCCAACAGCGAAAGCAAAAAGGCAGGGTTGGCCGCGTGACCACGCATGCCGATATCGCCGCCTACCTCAAGCAGCACGAGACCAAGCCGCTGCTGCGCTTCATCACCTGCGGCAGCGTGGACGATGGCAAGAGCACGCTGATCGGGCGGCTGCTGCACGACAGCAAGCGCCTGTTCGACGACCAATTGGCCGCGCTGAGTGCCGACAGCAAGCGCCACGGCACCCAGGGCGAACGCATCGACTATGCGCTGCTGCTCGACGGCCTGGCCGCCGAGCGCGAGCAGGGCATCACCATCGACGTGGCGTACCGCTATTTCGATACCGACCGGCGCAAGTTCATCGTCGCCGACTGTCCTGGCCACGAGCAGTACACCCGCAACATGGCCACCGGCGCGTCGACCGCGGATCTGGCGGTGGTGCTGGTCGATGCGCGCAAGGGCCTGCTGACGCAGACCCGCCGCCATAGCTACATCGTCTCGCTGCTGGGCATCCCGCGGGTGGTGCTGGCGGTCAACAAGATGGATCTGGTCGGCTACGACCGCGCCGTGTTCGACGCCATCGCCGAAGGCTACCGCGCGCTCGCCGCGCAACTGGGCATCGCGCAGGTGCAGTGCATTCCGCTATCGGCGCTGGAAGGCGACAACCTGATCGCGCGTTCGCCCGCCACGCCGTGGTACGACGGTCCGGTGTTGCTGGAGTACCTGGAAACGGTGACGGTCGACGGCGTCGATGCCGCCAGCGGCCTGCGCCTGCCGGTGCAGTGGGTCAACCGGCCCAACCAGAACTTCCGCGGCTTCGCCGGCACCATCGCCGCCGGGGCGGTCAGCCCGGGCGATGCGGTCGTCGTGCTGCCGTCGGGCCGTCGTTCAAGCGTGGCGCGCGTGCTCGATCCCAACGGCGACGTGCCATCGGCGCGCGCGGGGCAGGCGGTCACGCTGACGCTGGCCGACGAGATAGACATCAGCCGCGGCGATGTGATCGCCGCCGCCGGCGATCCGCCGCAGGTCGCCGACCAGTTCGCCGCGCACGTGCTGTGGATGGACGATGCCGCGCTGCTGCCGGGCCGGCCGTACTGGCTCAAGATCGGCGCGCGCACGGTCAGCGCCAGCGTCACCGAGATCAAGCACCGCATCGACGTCAACACGCAGGAAGCGCTGGCGGCCAAGCGGTTGGAACTTAACGAGGTCGGCTACTGCAACCTGTCGCTGGACGAGCCGATCGCCTTCGCGCCGTACGCGGAGAACCGCGCGCTCGGCGGCTTCATCCTGATCGACCGCCAGAGCAACGCGACGGTGGCGGCCGGCACGCTGGACTTCGCGCTGCGCCGCGCCGGCAACGTGCACTGGCAGCACCTGGACGTGGACAAGGCCGCGCGCGCGCGCATCAAGGGGCAGACGCCGAAGGTGCTGTGGTTCACCGGCCTGTCCGGCGCCGGCAAGTCCACCATCGCCAACCTGGTCGACAAGCGCCTGCACGCGCTGGGCTACCACACCTTCCTGCTCGACGGCGACAACGTGCGCCACGGGCTCAACCGCGATCTCGGCTTCACCGACGAGGACCGCGTCGAGAACATCCGCCGCGTCGCCGAAGTCGCGCGCCTGATGGCCGATGCCGGCCTGATCGTGCTGGTCAGCTTCATTTCGCCGTTCCGCGCCGAACGGCAGATGGCGCGCGAACGCTTCGAGGCCGGAGAGTTTCTGGAAATACATGTCGATGTGCCGCTGGCGCTGGCCGAGGCACGCGACGTCAAGGGCCTGTACCGCAAGGCGCGCGCCGGCCTGATCCCCAACTTCACCGGCATCGACTCGCCCTACGAGGCGCCGGAACGGCCGGAACTGCATCTGGATGCCGGCGGACGCACGCCGGAACAGCTGGCGCTGCGGGTGCTGGAGTCGCTGGGATTGCGTTGATGGCGTCGTCGTGGCGCCTATCCGCAGGTGACAATTTCGTGAAAGGATGAACCGGCTGTTCGACGCGCCCGCCAGCGGCTGTGTCGGTGATCGGCGACGATCACCGGACCGTCCGCAAGGGTCTTTGGTCATATCGCTGTCAACCGTTTCGGCAACCCAGACGTTCATGCAAGACCGGTAAACTCCGGGGCTAACAAAATCACGGGATTGTCCATGTTCAGCCGATTCGGGATTCCTGCTGCCGGCCTGGCCGTGCTGCTGCTGTCGCTTGCCGGATGCGGCAATGACAGCGCGGCGAAACCGGCCGGTCCCGCGGCGGCGATCCCGGTCACCACGCAGCGCGTGCAGGCCAGCGCCTGGAGCGACACGCTGCAGGGCCTGGGCACGGCGAGCGCGCGCGAATCGGTCACGCTGACCGCCAAGGTCAGCGAAATCGTCGATCGGGTGCATTTCGACAGTGGCCAGCAGGTGACGGCCGGGCAGACCCTGATCACGCTGCGCGGCGATGCGCAGCAGGCCGCGCTGGCGCAGGCGCAGGCGGCGCACGTCGAAGCCGACCAGCTCTTCCGCCGCCAGAGCGAACTGGCGGACCAGCAGCTGATCGCACGCTCGGCGCTGGACACCCAGCGCTCGTTGCGCGATGCCGCCGCCGCGCGCGTGGCGCAGATGCGATCGGACATCGGCGATCGCAGCGTGCGCGCGCCGTTTTCGGGCGTGCTGGGCTTGCGCCAGGTCAGTCCCGGATCGTTGATCACGCCGACCACGGCGATCGCCACGCTCGACGATATCTCGCGCATGTACGTCGACTTCCAGGTGCCCGAATCGGCGCTGGCGTCGGTCGCGCCGGGCGATGCGGTCAGTGCCGTCGGCGCCGCCTATCCGGGCCGGCGCTTCGAAGGCCAGGTGCAGACCATCGATGCGCGCATCAATCCCGACACGCGCGCGGTCACCGTGCGCGCCGAGTTCCCCAACCCCGACGGGTCGCTACGCCCGGGCATGCTGATGGATGTGCGCCTGTACCGGCCCGAGCGGCAGGCGCTGGTGATTCCGGAAATCTCGGTCGTGCAGGTGGGCCGCGATTCGTTCGTGTTCCGGGTCAAGCCCGACGACAGCGTCGAGCAGGCGCGCGTGGTCACCGGCGTGCGCCGCGACGGCAAGGTCGAAATCACCGAAGGCCTGGCCGCCGGCGATCGCATCGTCGTCGACGGTACCGGCAAGCTGCGCACCGGCGTGAAGGTGGCCGAGGCCGCGCCGCGTCCCGCCGCGCCGGCCGCCGCCGAAGCGCAAGCCGACGCGCCGGCCGCGCCTGCCGGAAGCTGACGGATGAAACTCTCCGACCTGTCGATCAAGCGGCCAGTGCTGGCGGTGGTGATCAGCCTGCTGCTGATCGTGCTGGGCATCATGTCGTTCATGCGGCTGACATTGCGCGAACTGCCCAACATCGATCCACCGATCGTGTCGGTGGAAGTGACCTACCCGGGCGCGTCGGCGGCGGTGGCCGAGACGCGGGTGACGCAGATCCTCGAGGACGCGCTGGCCGGCATCGAGGGCATCAATACCATCCAGTCGCAGAGCCGCAACGGCCGCTCCGACATCACCATCGAGTTCCGCCTGACCCGCGACATCGAGGCCGCCGCCAACGACGTGCGCGATGCGGTCAGCCGGGTGATGGACCGCATGCCCGACGAAGCCGATCCGCCGGAAATCGCCAAGGTCGAGGCCGACGCTGATGTCATCGTCTGGCTCAACATGCGCTCCACGTCGATGGACACGATGGAGCTGACCGACTACGCCGATCGCTACATCGTCGATCGGCTGTCCGCGCTCGACGGCGTGGCGCGTGTGCAGCTGGGCGGCGGCCAGCGCTATGCGATGCGCATCTGGCTGGATCGCGAGGCGATGGCCGCGCGCGGCATCACCGCCAGCGACGTGGAAAGCGCGTTGCGCCGCGAGAACGTCGAATTGCCGGCCGGGCGCATCGAGTCGGCCACGCGCGACTTCACCCTGCGGGTGGAGCGCGGCTACCGCGAGCCGGCGCAATTCGCGCAGGTCCCGCTGCGCAAGGGCGAGGACGGCTACGTGGTGCGGCTGGGCGACGTGGCGCAGATCGAGCTGGGCGCCGAGGAGCGCCGTTCCTACCTGCGCAGCAACTTCGTCCCCAACGTCGGCCTGGGCATCGTGCGCACGTCCACCGCCAACGCGCTGGACGTGGCGCAGGCCGCGCGCCGCGAGGCCGAGCGCATCCAGCAGACGCTGCCGGACAACACCGAGATCTTCGTCGCCTACGACAGCACGGTGTTCATCGACGCGTCGATCAAGCGCGTGTACTGGACGCTGGGCGAGGCCGTGGTGCTGGTGATCGGCGTGATCTGGCTGTTCCTGGGCAGCCTGCGCGCGGCGTTGATCCCGGCGGTGACGGTGCCGGTATGCCTGGTCGCCGCGTTCATCGCGCTGTACGCGTTCGGCTATTCGATCAACCTGCTGACGCTGCTGGCGCTGGTGCTATGCATCGGCCTGGTCGTCGACGATGCCATCGTGGTGCTGGAAAACGTGCAGCGCCGCGCCGATCTGGGCGAACCGCCGCTGGTGGCGGCCAAGCGCGGCACCGCGCAAGTGGCGTTCGCGGTGATCGCCACCACCGCGGTGCTGGTGGCGGTATTCCTGCCGGTCGGCTTCATGGAAGGCAATACCGGCCGCCTGTTCCGCGAGCTGTCGGTGGCGCTGGCCGGCGCGGTGGCGCTGTCGGCGTTCGTCGCGCTGACGCTGACGCCGATGATGTGCTCCAAGCTGGTGCGCGCGCATACCGAACCCAAGGGCTTCAACGCGTGGACCAACCGCCAGCTTTCGCGCATCAGCAGCGGCTACGGGCGGCGCATCGAGCGGCTGGTCGCGCTGCCGGGCCGGCGCATCCTGTGGATGATGCTGGCGCTGATGGGCGTGTGCGTGGCGCTGATCATGCTGCTGGTGTGGCGGGTGCCGAGCGAACTGGCGCCGACCGAGGATCGCGGCCGCTTCTTCGTCATGGTCGACGGCCCGGAAGGCGCCGGGTTCGACTACACCGTGCAGCAGCTGCAGCAGGTCGAAGGCGTGCTGGCCAGCCATATCGGCGACGACAAGCCGATCCAGCGCGCCAACTCGCGCGCGCCGCGCGGCTGGGGCGGCGGCGAGGAAATGCATACCGCGCAGATCGTCGTGTTCCTGCAGGACTGGAACCAGCGCGAAGTCGGCACCGAGGAAATAGTGGGACAGCTGCGGCAGCAGTTCGCCCAGCTGCCCGGCGTGCAGGCGCGCGCCAACGTGCCCGGCGGCCTGATCGGCGGCCGCGGCCAGCGCTATCAACTGGTGCTCGGCGGTCCGGACTACGTCGAGATCGCGCAGTGGCGCGACCGCATGATGGCGCGCATGGCCGAAAATCCCGGCCTGGTCGATCTGGACTCGGACTACAAGGAAACCCGCCCGCAGATGCGCGTGGACATCGACCGCCAGCGCGCCGCCGACCTGGGCGTGTCGGTGCAGGAGATCGGCCGCACGCTGGAAACGATGATGGGCTCGCGCCGCGTCACCACCTTCGTTGACAACGGCGAGGAATACGAGGTGATGGTGCAGGCCGGGCGCGAGCAGCGCGCCTCGCCGGCGGATCTGGAGAACACCTACGTGCGCGGCGGCGGCGATGCGCTGATTCCGCTGTCCAACCTGGTATCGCTGAGCGAGGTCGCCGAGCCGGGAAGCTTCAACCGTTTCAACCGCCTGCGCGCGATCACCATCAGCGGCGGCCTGGCGCCGGGCTACACGATGGGCGAGGCGCTGGCGTGGACGCGGCAGGCGGTGGCCGAGGAATTGCCGGACTACGCGCAGATCGACTGGAAGGGCGAATCGCGCGAATACCAGGAAGCCGGCGGCGCGATCGTGCTGACCTTCCTGCTGGCGCTGCTGATCGTCTACCTGGTGCTGGCGGCGCAGTTCGAGAGCTTCATCCATCCCTTCGTGATCATGCTGACCGTGCCGCTGGCGGTGCTCGGCGCGCTGATCGGGCTGTGGATCACCGGCGGCACGCTCAATCTCTTCAGCCAGATCGGCATCGTCATGCTGGTCGGCCTGGCGGCCAAGAACGGCATCCTGATCGTCGAGTTCGCCAACCAGTTGCGCGACGAGGGCCGCAGCGTGGCCGAGGCGATCGCCGAGTCGTCGGCCGTGCGCCTGCGCCCGATCCTGATGACCGCCGCGGCCACGGTGATGGGCGCGGTGCCGCTGGTGGTGGCCGGCGGGCCGGGTTCGGCCAGCCGCGCGACGATCGGCGTGGTGGTCATCGCCGGCGTGATGTTGTCCACCGTGCTGACGCTGTTCGTGGTGCCGGCGTTCTATGCGCTGCTGGCGCCGTTCACCCGCTCGCCCGAGGCGGTCGCGCACGAACTGGAGCAACTGGAAACCGCCACGCCGCCCGTCAGCGGCCATGGCTGACGCGCAGGCAAGCGATCGCTGGCGCGATCTGCAACTGCGCGGCGACGGCTTCGTCCTGCGCCGTTGGCGCGCCGACGATCTGGCTTCGCTGCTGCGCCATGCCGACGACCCGGACGTCGGCCGCGGTGTCAGCGATCGTTTTCCCTCGCCGTACACGCGCCAGGACGGACTGGCGTTCCTGGCCGGCGACGTCGTCGATCTGTCCGCGCCGGTGCTGGCCATCGAGATCGACGGCGAAGCCTGCGGCAGCATCGGCGTGCGGCCCGGCGCCGGCGAGCGCCGGCATTCGGCCGAACTGGGCTACTGGCTGGGCCGCGCGCACTGGGGGCGCGGGACGATGACGCGCGCGGTGGCGCTGTATGCGCCCTGGGCGATGGCCGCGCTGTCGCTGTACCGGCTGCAGGCCACCGTGCTGGATTTCAATGCCGGCTCGGCGCGGGTACTGGAGAAGAACGGCTTCGCCGAGGAAGGGCGGCTGCGCTGCGCGGTGGTCAAGCGCGGCCGCGTGCACGACCTGCGGCTGTTCGCCCGGATCGCGCCACGCAACGATTGACCGTGCGCGCCACTGACCTTCGGCGCTACGCGCCCGGGCGTATTGCGGTTATCTTGTGGTCGATCCGCGCGGGCGGTTGCCCGCATTCCTTTCCTTCTCTGGCCGGAGACGTTGTCCCGTGGAAGCCCTTTTCGTCTGGTTGAACGGCATCATCTGGAGCAAGGCGCTGATCGCGCTGTGCCTGGGTGCGGGCCTGTGGTTCTCGTTCCGCACCCGCTTCATGCAGGTGCGCGGTTTCGTCGAGATGACGCGCCTGACCTTCACCGGGCAAAAGTCCGAGGCCGGCGTGTCCTCGTTCCAGGCGCTGGCGCTGTCGATGTCCGGACGCATCGGCATCGGCAACATCGCCGGCGTGGCCACGGCCATCGCCTTCGGCGGACCCGGCGCGGTGTTCTGGATGTGGGTGATGGGTTTCCTTGGCGCGTCGACCTCGTACATCGAGTGCACGCTGGCGCAGATCTACAAGGAGAAGGACAACGAGGGCCGCTACCGTGGCGGCCCGGCGTACTACATCGAGAAGGGCCTGGGCCTGAAGTGGTACGCGTGGGCGTTCGCGCTGGCGACCATCGTCGCCACCGGCTTCCTGATGCCGGGCGTGCAGGCCAACGCCATCGCCGACAGCGCCACCAATTTCTGCAACAGCACCACCATCTGCCCGAACCTGTCGGGCCAGTGGATGGGCATGGAGACGGCCTTCGCGTTCAAGCTGGGCATCGGCATCGTGGTCGGCCTGATGCTGGCGGTGATCATCTTCGGCGGACTCAAGCGCATCGCTCTGGTCGCCGAGGTCGTGGTGCCGTTCATGGCCATCGGCTACATCCTGATGGCGGTGGTGGTGATGCTGCTGAACGTCGATTACCTGCCGACGATGTTCCGGCTCATCTTCGAAAGCGCGTTCGGCCTGCACGCCGGTTTCGGCGCCATGCTGGGCCTGGCGGTGGAATGGGGCGTCAAGCGCGGCATCTACGCCAACGAGGCCGGCCAGGGCACCGGCCCGCACGCGGCGGCGGCGGCCGAGGTTTCGCACCCGGCCAAGCAGGGCTACGTGCAGGCGTGGGCGATCTACTTCGACACCATGCTGGTGTGCACCGCGACCGCGTTCCTGGTGTTGTCCACCGGCATGTACAACGTGGTGCTGCCAGATGGCGCGGTGCTGCAGGAGGCGTTGCCGGGCGTGGCGGCGGGTGCCGGCTTCGCGCAGGCGGGCATCGAGTCGGTGTTGCCGGGCTGGGGTGCGGGCTTCGTGGCGACGGCGCTGTTCTTCTTCGCCTTCACCACGATCATGGCCTATTACTACATGGCCGAAACCAACCTGACCTACGTCAACGGCCACAAAGTGCGTCCGTTGGCCACGCTGGCGCTGCGCCTGGGCATCGTCGCGATGACGATCTTTGGCACGGTCCGCACCGCGGAGATGGCGTGGACGCTCGGCGATATCGGCGTGGGCCTGATGGCGTGGCTCAACATCGTGGCGATCCTGCTGCTGCAGAAGCCGGCGCTGATCGCGCTGCGCGACTACGAGCGGCAGAAGAAGCTGGGCCTGGATCCGACCTTCGATCCGGATGCGCTCGGCATCCGCAACGCCGATTTCTGGCGCAAGGGTCCGTGACGTGACCCAGCGGCGCGATCGCGGAGCGGGCGGCGATCCCTGGGGTGCGCACCGGCGCGGCCAGGGCGGCGATGCGCGCCCGGCGCCGCGTTCGCGCGAGCCGGAAGCCGCCATATCCGGAGCGGGGAACAAGGAACTGCGGCTGTACGGATACAACGCCGTGCAGGCCGTGTTCGCGCGCCGTCCCGACGCGATCCGCAAGCTGTACCTGGCCGAGGCGCGCATCCCGCAGCTGCAGCCGCTGCTGGCCTGGTGCGTCAGCCATCGCATCGGCTACCGCGTCGTGCCCGAGACCGATCTGAACCGGCTGGCCGCCAGCGCGCATCACGAAGGCGTCGTCGCCGATGTGCTGAAGGAGGCGCCGGCGTCGCTGGCGGACTGGCTGCGCGCGTTGCCGGCCGGTCCGGCGCTGGCGATCTGGCTGGACGGCGTCGGCAATCCGCACAACTTCGGCGCCATCCTGCGCTCGGCCGCGCATTTCGGCGTCGCCGGCATCCTGCAGCCGCATGCGGCGACGCTGGCGCTGTCCGGCGCGGCCGCGCGCGTGGCCGAAGGCGGCGCCGAGAGCGTGCCGCTGGTGCGCATGGGCCAAGCCGACGACGCCATCGCCCAGCTGCGCGGCGCCGGTTTCCGGCTCGCCGCCACGGTCGTGCGCGATGGCGCGGATGTGTTCGCCACGCCGCTGCCGTCGCGGCTGATCTACGTGATGGGTGCGGAGGGCGAGGGCATGGCTCCGCAACTGGCTGCCGCCTGCGATCTGCGCCTGTCCATTCCCGGCAGCGGCCGGGTCGAAAGCCTCAATGTCGCCGCGGCCACCGCGGTGTTTCTGGCGCAATGGGCGAAGGATCGCGCGTAAGGCCGCATCGCACGTTCATCGGTGAAGGTTTCACTTCTCGAGTCTTACCCGCAGCCTCAGAAGTCCCTCTCCCCCGCTCGCGGGGGAGAGGGGTTGGGGTGAGGGGGAGAACGAAGGCAGTAAGCCTGAATTACATGGTTAAACTGGAAAAGCGTGCTTCCCTCGCCCGGAACGACGATGTGACATCACGAACGCTGCCCTCGTTTTCCCCCTCACCCGCTTTCGGCACCCTCTCCCTCGCGAGCGGGGGCAGAGGGGCTATCCCTTCAAGATTCGGATGCCGATGCGCAAGTTGCGACCAATCGACGGCGGCAAGCGTGATGAAGCCTCCGCTTACGGACGATTGTCCTCGCCCTTCGGCGCACTGCCGAAATCCCCTTCCGCTTCCGCGGCCAGATACGCGAACACCGTATAGGCGGCCACGTTCTGCGCCAGCGCCTGCGGGTCGATCTTGTCCAGCGTGTCGTCGGCGGTGTGGTGCAGATCGAAATAGTCGGTGCCGTCCTGCGCCAGCCACGCCCAAGCGCCGCCCCTGGCCGCGATGGGGCCGATGTCCGGACCGGGACCGCCCTGGTCGGGTGCGTATTCGATGCCCAGCGGCGCCAGCGCTTCGGCGATCTGGCGGGTGGCCTCGCGCGAGGCCTGCGGATTCGGCGAGCCGGTGTTGAACGCGTAGATGCGGCCGGCACCGAAGTCGCTCTCTGCGGCGATCTGGTGCAGCTTCAATTCGTTGCCGTACTTCTCGGCATAGGCCTTGCCGCCATGCAGCCCCTGCTCCTCGTTGGCGAAGGCGACCACGCGGATGCTGCGGCTCGGCGCGCGCTTGAGTTGGCCGATGAGATACCCGGCGGCCATCGTGATGCCGATGCCGGCGGCATCGTCGATCGCGCCGGTGCCCAGATCCCAAGAGTCCAGATGGCCGCCGATGACGACGACCTCCTTCGGCCGGCTGCGCCCGGTGATCTCGCCGATCACGTTGTACGAAGTCGCCTCGCCATCCCAGCCGCAGTCCAGCGCCAGCCGGATGCGCACCGGACCGCGCGCGACCAGCCGCGCGAGCTGGTTGGCGTCGGGTACCGACAGCGCCGCCGCCGGCACCGGCGTCAGGCCGTCGTCGAAGCGGGTGATGCCGGTGTGCGGCACACGGTGCGAATCGGTGCCGGCCGATCGCATCACGAAGCCGATCGCGCCCTTGCGGATCGCCTCGGACGGACCGCGGCTGCGGATCGCGCCGCCCTTGCCGTATTCCTTGCCGTCGCGCGAGGCGGTCATCTGGTAATCGACGAAGGCGATCTTGCCGGCCAGCGAATCTGCCGGCGCGGCCTTCAACGCGTCCAGATCGGCAAAGCGCACGATCTCGGCCTCGACCGTGCCGCCGGGACTGCCGCCCAGCGCGGTGATCGCCAGCGGCTGCGCATGCGCGCCGATCACTTCGGCCTTCTCGCTGCGCCGTTCCCACTTCGGGAACGTCACCGGTTCGGTCCACACCCTGTCGAAACCCAGCGCCTTGAACTTGGCCTGCGCCCACGCCACCGCGCGCGCATCGGCCTCGCTGCCGGCCAGTCGCGGGCCGACCTCGGTGGTCAGCGATTCGGTGATCTTCCAGCCGGTGTCGTCGGCCAGCGCCTGCTCGCGCAACTGCCCGGCCTGTTGGATCGCCGCCTCGGGAATGCGCGTCTGCGCGGCGCAGACGGCGGGCAGGGCGAGCAGCACGGCGGCGGCGATGGCAAGGCGATGCATGGCTTCTCCGGTCGGGGACGCAAAAAAGAAGCCGCGAGCTTAGCAGCGCGCGGCTTCGGGACTGCGTGCACAAGGTCACCCTTGCGCGGATCGCGTCACTTCTTCAGCGAATCGCGAATCTCGCGCAGCAGCAGGATGTCCTCTTTCGGCGCGGCCGGCGGCGGCGGCTCCTTGCGCGCGATGCGGTTGACCGCCTTGATCAGCAGGAAGATCGCGAAGGCGACGATGACGAACTGGATCACCGTGTTGAGGAATTCGCCGTAGCCGATCACCACGGCCGGGATTTCGTTGCCTTCGCCATCCACCGTGGCGGGCCTGAGCGTCCAGGCCAGTTGTGAAAAGTCGACGTTGCCGATCAGCCAGCCGATCGGCGGCATGATGATCTTGTCCACCAGCGCGGTGACGATCTTGCCGAACGCCGCGCCGATCACCACGCCGACCGCCAGGTCGAGCACGTTGCCGCGCATGGCGAATTCCTTGAACTCGCTGATCATTCCCATCCTCGATCTCCTGTGGGTGGCCGGCCACATGGCCGTGGCGCAAGCCTAGCGCAGACGGCGTCAGCCGGTGATGACGCCACGTAGTTCGGCCACGCCCTCGAGCGTGGCGACGAAGCGATCGCCCGGCACCAGCGCGGCCACGCCGGCGGGCGTGCCCATGAACACCAGATCGCCGGCCTTGAGCGCATACAGCAGCGACAGTTCGTGCAGGATGTCCGGCACGTCCCAGATCAGATCCCGCAGCGCGCCGTGCTGGCGCGTGTCGCCGTTGACCGCCAGGCTCAGCGACAGCCCGTCGAGCGCGGGTACTTCGGCGACGGGAATCAGCGCGCTGATCGGCGCGGAATGGTCGAAGCCCTTGCCGGTGTCCCACGGCAGGCCCTTGACCTTGGCCTGGCCCTGCAGATCGCGGCGGGTCAGATCCAGGCCGACGCCGTAGGCGATCACTAGCGCCTGCGCCTGTTCGCGCGATAGCGCGCCGGCCGGCGCATCCTGGCCGAGCGCGACGACCAGCTCGACCTCGTGATGCAGATCCTGCGTGCCGGGCGGGTAGGGCACGTCCGCATCGCCGGTAACGATGGCGTCGGCCGGCTTGTGGAAGAACACCGGCGTGCCGCGCTCGGCGCGCGAGGCCGGCGCGGCGGCGCCCATTTCGCGCGCGTGGTCGGCGAAGTTGCGGCCGACGCAGAAGATGCGGCGCACCGGGAAAGTGCCTCCGCCACGGACGGGCACGCGCGGCTGCGCGGGGGCGGCGATGATGTCGGTCATGGGCGGCTCGTGCGGGGTGAGGGCACAGAGTTTAGGGGGGCGAAACGGTTGTGCGTAGTTCGGGGCGCGTCCGGCATCACGCCCGCACCGCATTGTTCGCCGCATGGCGCGTGGCGACGCGCTTATGGCCGAGGAGGCCGATGGTTCCAGTGAGCGCGGCCGGCGAGTCTATCGCGACAGCGGCAGCACCGGCTTGCGCACCACGCGGTACTGGCCTTCGACGACGCCGGCATCGCGCGCGACCGGTTTGCCGCGCTGCTTGGCCAGCTTGTAGATCAGACCGGCGGCGAGCATCGCCGCGCCGACGAACACGCTGAAGAACACCAGCACCGCCAACAGTCCCAGGCCGAGCAGGCCTATCGCCAGGCGCAGCAGCGGATGGCGCGGCTTGCGCGGCGCGGCGAAGGCGGTGCGGAAACCGCTGAAGGAAAACGAGCGGGCGGACATCATGGGGTGTCGTGTCAAACTGTGGCCGGAGCCGATGCGGTCAGTATCGGATGACGTTTATGTGACTGTGTGAGGACTTCGTTAAATCATGTCGCTGATCCGGCTCGATGCCTTGCCCGATGAAGGATTTGCCGAGATCGAGGCCGATCTGGCCGGAGACGCCGAGTCGCTGATCCTTTACCGCCAGGGCGATGCCGTGCGCGCCTGGCTCAACGTCTGCCCGCACGCCGGTCGCCGCCTGGACTGGGCGCCAGGACAGTTCCTGAAAAGCCGCGAGGGCCATCTGGTCTGCGCCGCGCATGGCGCCAGTTTCGAACTGCTCAACGGCGAATGCGTCGCCGGTCCCTGCCGCGGCGATGCGCTGCGCGTGGTGGCGGTGGAAGTGATCGATGGCGAGGTGCGGCTGGCGATCGCCTGATCCGCGTCAGTCGTGGTGCACGGCGTGTCCGGCCTCGATCAGCGCATCGATCGCCGTCTCCAGCTGCGCCTGCTTGATCAACACATAGTCGGTATCGAAAGTGGACACGGCGAAGATGCCGACGCCGGCCTGCGCCAGCGGCACCAGCACCTGTGCCAGGATGCCGGTCAGCTCGAAAGCGAACGGTCCGCGCAGTTTCAGCGCGCGCCAGCCGGTTTCGCTGCGCACGCCGGCTGGCACCTGCCCGGCGCGGCACACCAGCGTCGTTTCATCGGCCGCCCAGCTGATGGCGGCGAACGGCTGCGGATCGAACCAGGCCGGCGCGGGCGTACCGGCCGGCAACCGGCACACCGCGTATTCGCCGTCGCACACGTCCAGCAGCAGGGCCACGGCTCAGCGCCCCTGCCACCAGAACATCAGGTTGACCATGACCACGACCACGAACGTATAGATGAGCGACAGCGGCCCGCCGACGCGCCACAACTGGCGCGACGTGTAGTTGGCCGGGCCGGCGACCATCGAGATCACCGGGTTGGACGCGGTCATCAGGTTGTTGGACGCCGACAGCGCGACGATCAGCGCGAACGCGGTCGGATTGCCGCCGGCGGCCAGCGCCAGGTTGATTGCCATCGGCACCATGACGATGGTCGCGCCGACATGGCTGATGACCAGCGAGAACGCGGTGGTCAGCAGCGCGATGGCAATCTCCAGCAACCAGATCGGCATGCCTTCCGGCAGCCGATCGACGGTATGGCCGGCGACCCAGGCCGCCGCGCCGCTGCTGTCCATCGCCCAGCCCAGCGGAATCAACCCGGCCATCAGGAACACGGTCTTCCAGTTGATCGCCGCATAGGCCTCGTCCATCCGCAGCACGCCGGTCAGCAGCATGCCGGCCACGCCGGTCATCAGCGTCAGCGACACCGGCAGTTTGGACGTCAGCGCGATCAGGATGGTGACGGCGAAGATGGCCATCGCGATCTTGAACTTGTGCGGACGCTGTTCGCCCTTGGGATAGTCGGTGACCACGACGAAATCGCGGCTGCCGGCGGCCTGGTGCAGGTCCTGCCAGATGCTGTGGAACACCAGCATGTCGCCGGCGCGCAGCTTTTCCTGGCGCACGTCCTCGCGGATGACCTTCTTGTCGCGGTTGATCGCCAGCAGGCTGATGCCGTTCTGCTGGCGCAGGCGCAACTCGCGCGCGGTCTTGCCGATGAAGCGCGATGTCGGCGGTATCACCGCCTCGGAAATGCCGGCGCGGCTGGGATTGAACAAATCGCCGAAACGGCGCAGCCGCGAGGACATGCGCAGGAAATGGTTCTGCGCGAAGTCCGTCACCGCCGGCCGCGGAGCCATCACGCCGAGCACGCTGCCGACCCAGATGCGCATGTCGGCCGGCGGCGCCAGCCGGGTGTCGTTGCCGGTCTGCAGCGCCAGCATCAGCGGCGCATCATGCATCGCCTCGGCCTCGCCCAGCGACATGCCGACCAGCGGGCTCTCGGCGGTGACGGTCAGTTCGAACACGTCGCCCTCGATGCCGTAGGTGCTGGCGAAATAGCTTTCGGTACGCGCCGGCGTGACCGCGCCATCGTCCTGCTCGGTTTCCTCCTTGAGCTTGCGGTCGCCGCGAAAGCGGAAATACAGCAGCGAGGCGGCCAGCAGCGCGATGCCGATCGGCATCGGCGCGAACATGCGCAGCGGCTCCAGCGTGGCCAGGCCCGAAGGCAGGTTGTTGTTGGCCGAGATCAGCAGATCGTTGAGCAGGATCAGCGGCGAGTTGCCGACCATCGTCAGCGCGCCGCCCATCACGATGGCCGCGGCGATCGGCAGCAGCAATCGCTGCAGCGACAATCCGCTGCGGCCGGCCAGCCGCGCGGCCACCGGCAGGTACAGCGCCATCACCGACGGGTTCTGCATGAAGGAGGAGTTGAGCCCGGCGATGGCGGTGGTCATCAGCAGCAGACGCTGCTCGATGCCGTGGCCGCGCCGCAGCAGCCACGACGCCAGCCGGTTCAGCGCGCCGGTGCGATCCAGGCCGGCGCCGAGGATCATCGTGGCGATGATGCTCATCACCGCGTTGCCGGAGAAGCCGCCGAAGATCTCCTCCGGCGCGATCAGCCCGGTGATGCCCAGCACCACCAGCACCACCAGCGCGACCAGGTCGGCGCGGATGCGTTCGAACAGGAACATCGCCATCGTGAAGCCGACCAGCCCGAGGACGAGCTTCATGTCGTTGGTCAGCGTCAGCGCGTTTTCCATGTCGCGGTCGGGTTCCTGGCGGCGTCGGTACGGGAGCTACCCGCGGTCGTACAGCAGATCCCACACGCCGTGGCCGAGCTTCTGGCCGCGCGTCTCGAAATGCGTCTGCGGCCGCCACGGCGGGCGCGGCACCTGCCCGCGCGGACCGGCGCGGTTGCGCAGCCCGGGCGTGGCATCGAGCACGTCCCACATCTGCTCGGCATAGTCCTGCCAGTCGGTCGCCGCATGCAAGCGTCCGCCGGCGCGCAGCTTGCGCACCAGCAGCGCGGCGAAATCGGGCTGGATCAGCCGCCGCTTGTTGTGGCGCTTCTTGTGCCACGGATCGGGGAAGTAGATGCGCACTTCGTCGAGCGCGCCGTCGGCGATCTCGTTCTCGAGCACTTCGACCGCATCGTGGTGATAGAGGCGCACGTGATCGTCGCCGTCCTCGGCCAGCGCGTTGAGCAGCCGGCCCACGCCCGGCGCGTGCACTTCGATGCCGATGTAGTCGCGATCCTTATCCTGCGTGGCGGCGAAGCGCAGCGCCTCGCCGTTGCCGAAGCCGATTTCCAGCACGCGCGGCGCGCTGCGGCCGAACGCCGCGTCGAAATCACGCCGCTCGCCGCGGTAGTCGATCCCGAAGCGCGGCCACAGCGTGTCGAACGCGCGCTGCTGGGCGTCGGTGAAGCGGCCCTGGCGCAGCACGAAGCTGCGCACCCGGCGATGGCCTTCCTCGACCGTGAACGGCTTGGGCGGGGTCTTGGCGCCGGGACTGGAGAACGGGTCGGTCAAAGGAAATCTCTTTCGTTTACCGCCAGAGGACGCGGCGGCTTCCCCTGGCGCGGCGGCCCTGCGTTCGGAAAGCGCCGGCTCACCCGATCAAGCCATCGATGGGGCTGGAGGCCGATGCGTTGCGCCGGCGCGGGATACGCCCGGCCAGGAACGCTTCGCGGCCGGCCTCGACCGCCTTGCGCATCGCGCTGGCCATCAGGATGGGGTTTTTGGCGCCGGCGATGGCGGTGTTCATCAGCACGCCGTCGCAACCCAGTTCCATCGCGATGGCCGCATCCGACGCGGTGCCGACGCCGGCATCGACCAGCACCGGCACCTTGGCGTTCTCGATGATTTCCAGCAGGTTGTACTTGTTCTGCACGCCCAGGCCCGAGCCGATCGGCGCGGCCAGCGGCATCACCGCCACGCAGCCGATGTCCTCCAGCCGGCGCGCCAGGATCGGATCGTCGCTGGTGTAGACCATGACCTGGAAGCCGTCGGCGACCAGTTGCTCGGCCGCAGTCAGCGTCTGCACCACGTCCGGATACAGCGTCTTCTCGTCGCCCAGCACTTCCAGCTTGACCAGCGTGTGGCCATCGAGCAGTTCGCGTGCCAGCCGGCACGTGCGTACCGCGTCGGCGGCGGTGTAGCAGCCGGCGGTGTTGGGCAGGATCGTGTACCTGTCCGGCGGCAGCACGTCGAGCAGGTTGGGCTCGTTGGGCGACTGGCCCAGGTTGGTGCGGCGGATGGCGACGGTGACGATTTCGGCGCCGGCGGCCTCGGTGGCCCGCCGCGTTTCCTCGAAATCCTTGAACTTGCCGGTGCCGGTGAGCAGGCGAGAACGGTAGGTTTTTCCCGCAATCACCAGCGGGTCGGTGGGGGTGGCGTGCGACATCGGGCGATTATCGCCCAAACGCGCCGGCGAGCGGCATGGTCCCCCGGCATCGGTTCAGTGCGGAAAGCGCCGCGCGCCTCAACCGCCGCCCAGCGCGTGGACGATCTCGACGCGGTCGCCGTCGGCGAGCGGATGGGTGGGGTGCTGTCCGCGCGGCACGATCTCGCCGTTGACCTCGACCGCAACACGGCGATCGGCCAGGCCTTCCTGCTGGAGCAGTTCGGCAATCGTGCAGGGCGAGGGCAGCGGCCGCGGCTGGCCATTGAGCTGGACATTGAGCTGGATAGGCATGCGTGCATTGTCGCCGCTGGCCGGCTGGCTGTCAGGCGGTTGCCGCATTGCAGCGTGATGCGCGGCGGGCTTGGTGGAAGGATGCCGTCCATGCGCGGCCGTACGGGCTGCACCCTCACTCATCTGTGCCTGGAGAATCCATGAAGTCGTTCCGCATGCCCGTCCGTTCGTTGCTGGCCGCCTCGCTGGCGCTGGCGGCGCTGCCCGCCTTCGCGCAGAGCCAGCCGTATTCGCAGACCATCTTCTTCGGCGACAGCCTGACCGATTCGGGCCACTTCCGCCCGGCGCTGGTGCAGAGCGCGGGCCCGTCGGCGGCCATCCTGGGCCGCTTCACCACCAATCCGGGCCTGGTGTGGGCCGAGTTCCTGGCCGATTACTACGGCGCCTCGGCCGGCAGCGCCAACCAGGGCGGCACCAACTATGCCGTCGGCGGCGCGCGCACGGGCACCAATGGCGCCGGCGCGCTGGGCCCGATCCCGTCGATGACCACGCAGCTGTCGACCTATCTGGCCGCCAACGGCGGGCGCGCCGATCCCAACGCGCTGTACACCGTGTGGGGCGGCGCCAACGATCTGTTCGCGGTCGTGGCCGGCGCGCCGGCGCAGGCGACCATCGCCTCGGCGGTGACCTCGCAGGTTGGCATCGTCGGCGCGCTGACCCAGGGCGGGGCGCGCTACATCCTGGTGCCCAACATCCCGGACCTGGGCCAGACGCCGCAGTCGCTGGCGATGGGCCCGGCGGCGGCGGCGGCGGGCACGCAGCTGGCGAACACTTACAACACCGCGCTGTATGGCGGCCTGGCGTCGGCCGGGCTGCGGGTGATCCCGCTGGATACCTTCAGCTTTCTGCGCGAGGTCACCGCCTCGCCGGCCGCCTACGGCCTGGCCAACGTCACCGGCACCGCCTGCGGCGCGACCAGCTCGGTGCTGTGCAGCCCGGCCAACTACGTCACCCCGTCGGCAGCGGAAACCTACCTGTTCGCCGACGGCGTCCATCCCACCCTCGCCGCGCAGCGCATGCTGTCCCAGTACGCGACCTCGGTGCTGGAAGGCCCGCGCCAGATCGCGGTGCTGCCGCACGTGGCCAGCGTCATCGGCCGCGGTCGCGCCGAACGCGTCGCGCACCATGTCGAAGCGCGCCCGCAAGCCGACGGCACGCGCTGGTGGGGCGATCTGCGCGGTGACTTCCTGCGCTACGACCATGGCGACAACTTCGACGGCGCCGCGCCGGCCGGCACCTTCGGCGTCGACTGGTCGCGCGGCGCGATGGTGTTCGGCGCCTTCGGCGGCTACGGCCGCAACAGCCAGGACTACGGCTGGCGCGGCGGCAGCTTCGACCAGTCCGACGCCACGCTGGGCGGCTTCGCCGGCTGGTACGGCGACAGCGCCTGGTTCAACGCGCAGCTCAGCTACAGCTGGCTGTCCTACGACATCGATCGCGAAGTGCAGATCGGCCCGACCACCCGCCGCCACAGCGGTTCGCCCGACGGCAGCAACGTCAGCGCCGGCCTGAGCGGCGGCTACCGCTTCGGCGACGGCGCGCTGCGCCACGGCCCGGTATTGAGCGTGCTGGCCCAGCGCATCGACATCGACGGCTATACCGAGAGCAATCCGTCCTCGACCGCGCTGGTGCACGGCGATCAGCAGTTCGACTCGCTGGTCGGCAGCGTCGGCTGGCAGTTCGACTACACCATCCACGATCATCTGCGCCCGTATGCGCGCCTGACCGTGGATCGCGAGTTCGAGGAACTGCCGGATCAGGTGTTCGCGCAGCTGCAGACCATGCCGGGCGTGGCGCCGTACGCGGTGCCGGGCGTGCAGTTCGATCGCGATTACGGCACCGCCGTGCTCGGCGCGCGCACGTCGCTGTTCGGTCTCGATGCCAACCTCGGCGTCAGCACCACCGTCGGCCAGAAGGGCGGCACCAACGCCGGCGCCTTCCTCACCGTCAGCGGCAGCTTCTGACGATCCCGGCACCGGCCCGCCATGGGCCGGTGCATTGCGCGCCCGCGCCGGCCCGGCATAGACTGCCGCCGGATCGCGCGGGTGTAGCTCAATGGTAGAGCTGTAGCTTCCCAAGCTACTGACGAGGGTTCGATTCCCTTCACCCGCTCCAGATTTGGCCAAAACACGCGCAAGTTGTTGAACGCGAACGTGTTTTAGCTGGCGAAACGATCCTTCAAACGACCTCCCCGAGGTATCGTTTGAGGTATCGTTTTCATGCCCAAGCCCTATTTCCTGGCTCGCCGAAGCGGCTTGTATGTGCGCTTCTTGGTGCCGCTGGATCTGCGAGATGTCGTTGGCTCTCGCTTCCTAATTCGCACACTCAGATCGGCCCGCGGGGACCGCGCACGGTTCGTCGCAGCGACGCTGGGTGTGGCACTCTGTGAGGCGTTCGCTCGGATGCGAACGGGGGTGGGGATGGTCGATGTCAAGAAGCTCCTGGAAAGTGCCCAACGGGCCGCGGAGTCAGGCGAGGATCGGCCCTGGACGGCATCCAACGTCCGGGTGGGCGGTGTCGACTTCGGCAATGTGCAGACGACTGGCCGGGAGGACACCCTCGATTTCATTGAAGCGATGAAGGCGGCTGATCAGATGGTGGCCAAGGCTTGGGCGGCGACCAGCGCACCGCCTTCGCCCGCAGACACAACGCCGCTGCTCTCGGTCGAGATCGAGCGTCATATCAAGGTGCTCAAACGGCGCAAGGTTTGCACGAAGACCATCACCGAAAGCAAGCACAGCCTGCGCCTTCTTATTGGGATCGTGGGGGACCTGCCTGTCGGCTCGATCAAGCGCGATGAGATCGCAGCATTTTGGGAGGGAGTTCGATGGTGGCCCGCCAATGCCACCGTCAAACCGCAATACCGGGGTTTGTCGGTGCGGGAAATCATTGCCAAGGGACAAGCCGAAGGCGTTAAGCCCCCTGGCGACTACACATACGTCAAGCACAGTCAGCGCTTGGGTCTGTTCTTCAATTGCCTCGTTGAAGATGATGTCTTGATCAAGGCGCCGCATCTAGGCAAGCAGGCTGATCCCGACCGTTCGACGGATCCAAACACGGGTCGGCCTTTCACTGATGCAGAGCTGGCCCAGATCTTCGATCCCGAGCACTTCGTGCCATGGGCGTCAAAGTATCCACATAGGTTTTGGGGGCCGATCCTCGGTCTTTACACAGGTGCCAGGGTCAACGAGGTTGCGCAGCTCTACATTGACGACGTCAAGCAAATCGATGGCGTCTGGGGACTGTTTTTCTGGAAGCAGCATCGCGCGCAGAAGATCAAGACCAAGTCCTCCATCAGGTTCGTCCCTCTGGCAAAACCTGTGCTCGACGCGGGCTTTCTTCAATTCGTGGACGACATGAAGGCCACGGGGCACCCAAGACTCTTCCCACACCTGCCTGCGGGCACGGGCAAAGATGGCGAACCCAACGGACTTGGGTATGGACGGCAACTCAGCCGGCAATTTGCGGCGTATCTGAAACAGTTCGAGATCGAGAAGGGCACGGCGTTCCACGCTTTTCGCCATACCTTGTCAACGAAGCTTGCCGAAGCAATGGTGCCGACGACGACGATCGCACTCATCACCGGACATGCGCGTAGGCAAGAGGTTCCGACGCTCGAAAAGCACTACATCCATATTGCCGATGTGCAGACACTGTCTGATCGCGTCGAAGCGCTTTCTAAGTTCAAGATTTCGGTAGTTCTGTCGAAATACTCGTCCGATAAATTTTCGGAGTCATTAGCGGATCCAGATATTCTTCATGCCTGAGGTGGAGATGGTTGCGGAGAGCGCTCTAATCCAGTCCAATGCAGAAAAACGGAGGGCGCAGCAGCGCCAAGGAATCTCACATGGCAATCGTTCAACTGATATATCTGTCGCGTGATTTATCATCACCAGCGACTGACTTCTGGTTCTTCGACCCCCTAAATCCTGACGTGCTCAAAGCTTGGTCTCCGAATTTGAATGCTTTGAGAGAGGCAATGAGAGACCCTAAATGGAACGCCGGCTCAGGCTGGGCAGCAGGAATCCCAACATCGTCATGGCCATCTGAAAGTAGCTTCGCCGAACAGCCCGCAACCATGGGGCTCGCGATCAAAGTTGCATTCTCACTGGCATGGAGTGAAAGCGGTCAAGCAACTGCGTCGCAACAGCCCTTGGCGCGTTATTGGCTTGTCCATCAAAGTAGTGGGCAGATCCTGGCTATCAGAGACAAGCTAAGCGGTGCGGCAGCAAAGCTTTCGGAATACATTGCGGATCAGACGCAGTTTTGATGGTGGCTGCAGCTCTCTACTCGCACTTCCGAAATCTGTGGGAGGCATCTCATAAATGCTTGTTTCCTTCCACTTGCGCGTGAAATCAGAATGCCATCGCCATACCTGCGGCTGCCATCTCTCTATACATAAACGAGTGGCGGCATCCGCTTGTTCTCTTGCCTCTTCAGCTGGAACCCGTGTCAGCGCAGCCAAGAACGCCTGTGTCCAAAATTCTTTGACTGTCATACAAATCCCACATCTATTGGTTCCGACGTGATAGTGCGATGCTTGAAAATGTCAACTAGGGTGTAAAAATTCTTCTTTGTGGGGCTCGTTAATCACGGGATGGCTGGATGGATGCTCGCGCTAAGCGTTCATAAGCGAACGCTTGGTTCTTCGCTACCGCCCGATCTCGTCTGTTTCACCTGAGAAGCCACCAAATGTCGGAAAAGATCTTGCCGGAGACCCGTTCCCGGATGATGTCCGGAATACGGGGCAAGAACACGCGGCCAGAGATGACCGTCCGCTCGTTCCTGCATCGGAATGGATTTCGCTTTCGCCTGCACGGGGTGAGGCTTCCCGGAAAACCAGATGTGGTGTTGCCGCGCTGGAATGTTGTTGTATTCGTGCACGGCTGCTTCTGGCACGGCCACAAGGGGTGCCACTACTTCAAGTTGCCGAAGACCCGGGCAGAGTTCTGGAAGACCAAGATAGAAGGCAACTCGAAGCGGGACGTCATCGCAGTCGATCGGCTGCGTGAGGCAGGATGGAGGGTGGCAACCATCTGGGAGTGTGCGCTCCGCGATGATCCTGATCGGGCGCTGGATGAGCTCATCCAGTTCATCCGGTCCGAGCGTTCCTTGCTCGAGGTGATCTCACGCAGGCTGTAGTTATTTCAGTGCTTGATGGATCGCGCCTGCAATCTGATAGCCCAGCCACGGCGGGACTGCGTTGCCAACTTGTCGCCTTTTGGCGCCGAGCGGACCCTCGAAAATGTAGTTATCCGGGAAGGTCTGGAGCCTCGCTGCTTCACGAACCGTCAGGCTGCGCACCTGTGTCGGGTCGTAGTGGATGAAGTAGTGCCCGTCTTTTGCCAGATGGCTGGTGATCGTTGATGACTGGGCATCAGCCCGCTGCACCTTGAAACGATCCACGAAGCGATCAGGCCTACCCCAACTCTTGTGTGCTGGGTGCAATGCTTCCGGAAACTCTTTTGCGCCCCGCGGGGAGCGTTCATGAACATGCGCGAACGCTGCCGAGAACGCATAGCGCATCAAGTCGCCTGTCATGTGATTGCGAGCTTGATGGTGGATCACGCCATGCAGGCGTGGGTCGCGGATGAATGCATCCAGATGTGCGGGGAGCCTGGGAACATACTGCATAGGGATCCAATGGTCCCCGGTTCCTAGTTCCTCTCCAATATCTGCGATGGAAGCAATCAGCTTCAAGTGTTTGGCGGTTTCTTCGTCTACCTCTTTGGCCAGCTTTGCACACTCTGCCAGAAGCTTCGGCGCAAACTTCTTCCACGAGGATATTTCGCTGTCCGTCGAACCGCTACGGATAGCAGGTAGTCCACCAATCATGTCCTGAACGCTCGGCATCAACTCCGACTTGGTCAACGGGCGGAGCTGCGCATTGGTTTCTTCCAAGATCCCCACAAGGATGACGCGATGACGCGTCTGGGGAAGCCCAAGATCCTCGGATCGGACGATGAAGTCCTTTGGCAGAAGCGGACGGCCTGCGCGGCCCTCTGGCAGCATCAGCGGTGTGATGCGGTAACGGGGTCCATTCTTGCCGCCAGGATGGTGCAGGGTTTCAAATATCTCCCCAAACAGGTTGTGGCCCTCAATCTGCGAGGTTAGCATGCCCTTGACGTTCTCAAGGACGAATGCAGCCGGCCTGTGCCTGGAGAGAATTTTCAGATAGTGCTGGTAGAGATAGTGGCGGCCATCTTCCTTGGGGTCGTATTTGTCGTTGCCCCGGTTCCTCGCCCTACCTACCAGCGAGAAGGCCTGGCAGGGAGGACCGCCCACGAGGATCCATGGCACATCCTGCTTGCGTGCATCGGCCGCGATGCCACCAATGCGAGCATCCAGGATCTTGTCATCATCCGGGTCGCCTAGCTTGAGTTGGCAGGCTCGATCAGCTGCCTTGAGCCAGATGTCCTCTGTCGCTTCGGTCCAAGGCTGCTCCCGACGGCCTGCGGCGTAGTCGTAGTAGCTACGGGGCGCTTCTGTAGCCGAGAAGCTCCGATAGAACGCTCGGGTGCGCAGCGTCTGGACCGCATGCGCATCCATCTCAGCGGACAATGAGACCGAAAAAGCCCCTCGTCTGTCCTGCCCGCGAGCATAGGCCTCGAACCCGTCTCCCAGGCCGCCCGCACCGGCAAAGATATCTACAACGGGGATCGATTTTCCGCGCTTCAAGGGGGAGGGGAGGAGCTAGACCAAGGGCGCAACGATGCCAGGCGGCGCGGCGCCCTGTCAAAGGAAATTTCTGAATCTCAAGCCATGAGACCGGGGGGCTGAAGGATTGTGGCCGCTGGAGTATCGTCGGTGTTGGGGGGGGCGGTCCCGCTCATTGCGGGCGTCGCGGGAATGGTTCGGACAAGGAGCAGGGGCGTCAAGGGGCATGACAGTTGAAGAGCGGAACCAGAAGATTCTTCGCCCTAGCGCGGCGAGGCTTCTGGAGTCGATGCGCGACATCGGCTATTCATTCGAAAGCGCGCTGGCCGATATCGTCGACAACAGCATTTCCGCTCAGGCATCCCGCATCGAGATCGCCAACGATGTCGATCCCGAGACCGGTCCCTATCTGTCGGTCCTGGACGATGGTCAAGGGATGTCTCCGGATGAGCTGACCCAAGCCATGCAGCATGGTAGCCGCAGTCCTCGCGAGGTTCGTGAGGCCAACGACTTGGGAAGGTTTGGTCTTGGAATGAAAACCGCCTCCTTCTCACAATGCCGGCAGCTTACGGTCGTCTCCAGGAAAGATGGCGAGTTGACGGCTCGTTGCTGGGATCTCGACCTGGTGGTCGAGAAGGACGAGTGGATTCTCAAGCTGCTGGATGACGAGGAGATCGGCCAGCTGCCGCAGGTCGACAGGATCGGCCCTTCCGGGACGCTGGTGCTATGGCAGAAGCTCGACCGGCTTGATGCCCTGAGCGAGCATCAGGATGAGGTCTATGCGGCCTTCAACCAGATGTTCAGCGGTGCGCGGCCGCACTTGGCAATCACCTTTCATCGCTTCATCGCGCCGCCTCCGGGAGACCCGCCCCGTAAAGTATCGATGCTTATCAATGGTGCTGAAATTGAAGCGGTAGATCCTTTTGCGCAGTTGTCCGTTCCCCATTCGGATGCCCATCAGATCGAAACCCTGCGAACGGGCAGTGGCGACATCGTCGTTCAAGGCTTCACCCTGCCGCATCACCAGCGGCTGACCAATGCACAGCTGGTGGCAATGGAGTTGGGATCAAGCCTGATTGAGACACAGGGACTTTACGTCTATCGGGCACGCCGCCTCATCTCGTGGGGCTCATGGCTCGGCATGGCGCGCCGTGCGGAGCTGACCAAACTGCTCCGCGTGCGGGTGGATGTGCCTACCTCGCTGGACTCGGAGTGGAGTATCGATGTTCGAAAGTCGAGGATGCGAATCCCTTCCGCAGCCCGTGCACGACTTCGCCCGCTTGTTGAACGGATGACCGAATCAGCCCGCCGCCCCTATACCTATCGGGGAGCACGGCAAGCGGCTGCGCCGGGTGCTCCCTTGTGGGAGCGGGTCAAGGATCGGGGAACCATCCGCTATCAGATACGACGCGACCACCCCATGGTTGAAGCTTTGAAGCAGGCAGCAGGCACGCGGAGCAATGTGGACGCCGTCTTGTTGGCCATCGAAGCAACACTGCCGCTTGAGTCGCTTTTCTCGGATGTAGCAGAGGCGCCCAAGGCCATCCGACAGCAGGAAATCGAGGCGGATGAGCTGCAACGACTTCTGGCGGCATTCGTTGAAGCGATGGTGCCCGGGAAAGACACGCTACCTGTCACCATTGCCGAAACGATCCTTGCCACGCCGGTTTTCTCAACACAACCCGCAGCGCGCGCCCTTCTGGCCGGGCTTCGACGGATCGAAGGATAAGGTCAACGCATATGCATGAACAGCTTTTGGGCTTCGCACGAACAGCAATGGCCCAGCGCGTGGCGCAAACACCCACCGAGATCCTTGGCATAGTGCAGGAGATTGCGGCGCTGCCATTCCTGTCGCCCCGGCCCACGCAGGAAAATATCGATGCAGTCGCCAAGCAGATCGAGCGCGAATACGAGGTCATCCTGGGCCCGGCGCACACGATCCAGGCCAGCGGACACAAGCCGTGGCTGCGGGCGCGGGCGCACGAGATCGATTTCCGCTACTGGAACCGCTATCGGGAATTCCTGATTGGCGGTGGCATGAGCGAGCATGTCGTGAACGCCGTCAATACCGTAACCGACACCATTGTCGATCTGGCCGGCGATCCATCCACGCCCGGAAAGTGGTCCCGTCGCGGGCTTGTCGTGGGGCATGTGCAAAGCGGCAAGACCGCCAACTACCTTGGCGTGATCAACAAGGCTGCGGATGCGGGCTACCGACTTGTCATCCTGATCGCAGGTGTCCACAACAACCTGCGCTCGCAGACACAGGAGCGGGTGGATTTTGGCTTTGTGGGGCGGGACAGCGATCAGATCCTCAGCCGACAGGTCAATGTCGACCGTGTGGGCGTGGGCAACATCAATCCCGCCTTTACTGCGACCGCTTATACAAGTCGTGCGTATGACTTCGCCAGAACCAAGGCAGAGAGCTTGGGGAACCCGCTGCAGAACAGCTCCGAGCCCGTCATCCTTGTCATCAAGAAAAACCCGTCGATCCTGACGAACCTGATTGACTGGATCCGTGGAACCAGCGCATCACAAGGTGGGCTGACCTTGCCGATGCTGGTGATCGATGACGAGGCGGATAACGCGTCGGTGGATACATCCAAGGACCAGAATGCACCGCGAACCATCAATCGCCTGATCCGGGCCCTCCTTAGCCTGTCCACCCGAAATGCTTACATTGGCTACACCGCAACGCCCTTCGCCAACATCTTCATCGATCCAGACTCCGAAAACGACGAGCAGGGAAGAGATCTCTTTCCGCGTGACTTCATCGTGGGGCTGGATGCGCCCTCCAATTACGTAGGGGCCAGGGAGTTCTTCCTGTCCGATGACTCGGACACGCTGACGGTCGAACTGGATCAGACCGAGGATTGGCTACCGGTCAAGCACAAGATCGACTGGCAGATCGAGGGTCTGCACCAGACCCTTGTTGAGGCGATTGATTGCTTTGTGCTGTCCAAGGCGATCCGGATCCTGCGAGGACAGGGGGAGCGTCATCACTCCATGCTGGTCAATGTGTCGCGGTTCACCCGCGTGCAGGGTGATGTGGCGAAGGAAATTTCAAGGCACCTCATTGGATTGCAATCAGCCGTCCAGAACCGCCATGCGATGCCGCCAGACGCGGCGCTGCGCGACCCTATTATTCGTTCGCTCCACGAGACCTGGGAGAAGCACTACTCGGGTGGGGATGAGGGCTGGCCCGAAATACAGAGGGAGCTACATCGCGCTGCGGCGGGCATGCAGGTGGTGGAGATCAATGCATCGAAGAACTCTGGCAAGCTCGATTATCGGGCCCACGCCGAAACAGGTTTGAATGTCATTGCAGTTGGCGGGAATTCGCTCTCCCGCGGCTTTACGCTTGAAGGATTGACGGTCAGCTACTTCCTTCGCAACACGCAGCTGTATGACACGCTGCTACAGATGGGCAGATGGTTTGGCTACCGGGACGGCTTCAAGGATCTTTGCAGGCTATTCGTCAGGTCAGAAGCGAGCGACTGGTATGGCTTTATCGCTGAGGCGACAGAGGAGCTCCGCGATGAAATCAGAAGGATGGAGTTGACTGGCCTGACGCCCATGGACTTCGGCCTTGCGGTGAGAAGCCATCCGGGCACCCTGCTTGTTACCGCCCGCGAGAAGATGCGGAATACCGAAGACATCGTGCGGGAAGTCGGATTGTCCGGGAAGATGGTTGAGTCATCGGCCTTGATTGCCTCGGACAAGGCCAAGATCCGCAATATCGAAGCGGTGAGCCAGATGACCCAAAGGATGCTTGCTCATCAGCAGCCTGTTCCCGTTGATCCCCAAGGAGCGCTGTCAAGCCATCTGTTCCGCGGCGTGGGAACAGACGATGTTCTGGATTTCGTCGCCTCTTTTGGTGTGCATCCGGGCCAGCTGGAAATGCAGACCGCGCCCCTGATCGCCTACATCCGGGAGCGCCAATTGGCCAACTGGGACGTCGTGCTGGTGTCAAATTCCCGTGCACAGGCTTCCGAAGGCGATGTTGTGGAGCTACATGGGCTGAACATTGGCCTTCAGGATCGTATCGTCGAGCAGCGCAAGACCTCGCGGTTTGAGAATGCCCTGCTGGTTTCCGGAACAAAGCGACGCGTCGCCTCTCGGGGCGTTGAGCGGATTGGCTTGTCGGATGAGGAAATGCAGAAGGTCAAGGAGATCCACGGCGACTCGAAGAAAAGCATTCCAGATCACCTCTATCGCGCGCAACGATCACGGCCATTGCTGATGCTCCATGTTCTGCGCACGAAGACCAAGGAGCATGCGGACGCCGATGAGGTGCGTGGTGAGATGTATGCCGCATACGGTCTGAGCTTTCCGAAACTTGGTTCCGGGGAGAGCGAGAAACTGGTGCGCTACACGGCCAACCTGATTGCCTACAGGGAGCTTTACGGAGCCGTGGATGACGAGCAGGACGACGAGCCGGAGAGCTCCGATGCATGAGGATCCCTGGAAGGGCTTGACGCCTACTGTCGACCAGATCATAGGCAGGCGTGTGGATGGCGAACATCCATTGGATGCTTTCTGGATCAAGGGGGGCGATGGTTCTCCGGGCCTCTTGCTCCGCGGAATTGACCCCTCGCGCGTGCCTAACCAACTACCCCGACCGCGTGGTCTGGCGTTGGAGGTTGCCTTGGACGCCCCGCATGCAGAGGCGAGGATGTTACTGCGCGAACAAGAGGATCGCGAGGTCTTCCTGACACTGTGCAAGGACGTCCTTTCCTATTCGGGCGGCAGTGCAACCACCGCCGACGCCACATCGAACGTATTCAGGCGCCTTGCTCACTGGCATTCGCTGATGACGCGCGGGCGCACTTCTGCGATGAGTGCCTACGAGGTTCGTGGTCTTATTGGAGAGCTTTGCGTGCTGGAGCGGCTGATTGCTTCGGCCGGGTTCGCGGCTGCTCTGAGCGCTTGGGTCGCGCCCGACGAGCATCCGCAGGACTTCGCGTGCGAGGACAGGCTGATTGAGGTCAAGGCGCGACTGTCCGGATCGCGCCAAGTCGTCCGCATTTCTTCGCTGGCTCAGCTTGAGCCTGCCAAGTTGCCTCTGACTTTGGTTGTAGTGGAGTTGGTGGCATCCGAAGGCGCCGATGCTGCGACACTTAACCAGATATGCACCCGCCTTGTAGAGCATGCTCGCTCGCTCGGGCCGCAGATGGTGGACCGGATCGAGGCGGCACTTTTCAAGCGCGGCTACATTCAACTGGATGCCTACGACGCCGAAGCGTATCGAGTGGCCGGCATGACTGCATTTGATTGTCGGGAAGGCTTCCCGAGGCTGGTTCGCTCTGAAGTCGATGCGCGTATTCCAGAGGCAAAATACATGGTGGACCTGTCGCTCGTTGGCGAGTTCGCAATATCCATCGAGTCGGTTCTTGATGGTGAGGTGGGTAGCTGATGTCGCATATGGATGAGGAGACTACTTCCTACCGTCAAGCCCTGCTCAATGAAATCGGTGCCGAGTCTGCTGCAGGCATGGGCTATTCGAGCACGCGGTTTGTGGATCGGGCCTGCTCGGTGCTCGAAAATGGCGAGGAGTTCACCGAATTCAATGTGTGCCGCATATCGGGGAAGGTCTCCCGGGGCTGGCCAGTGCAGCTGGATGCATACAGTTTCTCGCCAAGCGACGGTGTTCTCAATCTGATTGTCTCCGTTTTCTCCGGAGCGGAGGAGCCCGAGCCGCTGCTCACTGATGAAATCAAACGCACGGCCGCTGCCGCATTTCGCTTTCTGGAGGGCAGCGTTCATGAGTCCTTGGCGGACTCGTGGGACGAGAGTCATGACGCACATGCGGTGTGCAGCGAGGTTTTCTCGTTTGCCACCGGCGGCGAGATGACCAAGGCGTGCATCTACCTGATCTCAGACAGGCCGCTTGGAACATCACTTGGCAAGATGCCGGAGATGGCGCTGGGCACGCAGCGCGTTGATCTGCACCTGTGGGATATCGCGCGCCTTGCACGCATGGAAGCTTCGTCGCGAGGCCGGGAAGATATCGTTATCGATTTCCAAGGAAAGTATCACCAAGGCATCCCCGCGCTTCCAGCAGGACTGGATAGTCAGACGCGCTACGAGTCGTATATGTGCGTGATGCCGGGTGCAATCCTGGCCAGTCTCTATGACTCGTTTGGTGGCCGTATCTTGGAGCAGAACGTGCGTGCTTTCCTTGGTGACAACCGCAAGGTCAACAAGGGCATTCGCGATACGCTCCGGAATGAGCCGGAAATGTTCTTCGCGTTCAATAATGGTTTGACCGTTACCGTCTCTGATCTTGAAACGCAGATCGGCGAGAGCGGCCAGACCGAGATCATCAAGGCAACGGGCCTCCAGATCGTCAACGGAGGTCAAACCACGGCGTCCCTCTACTGGGCCAGCAAAGCCGGCACCGATCTTTCCAAGGTCCGGGTTCAGATGAAGCTGTCGCGCTTGCCCGAAGACGGCTTCGAGGATGCCGTGCACAACATTGCGCGGTTCGCCAACGCCCAGAACGCTGTCTCGGCATCGGATCTATTCGCGGGTCATCCCTATTTCAAGCGGCTGGAAGGCATCTCCCGCGGCACGCTCGCGCCACCGGCGAAGGCAGGGGAGGGCAACACCTACTGGTATTTCGAGCGCACCACAGGCAGCTACAAGGTTGAGCTCAGGCGCAAGAAGGCGGTTGAAGCCAAGCTTTGGCAGATGCTCAATCCCAAGAAGCAGATCCTTACCAAAACCGATGTGGCCCGCTATGAGTCAACATTCGAAGGGTTGCCTCACATCGTCAGTTCGGGTGCACAGAAGAACATTGCTGCGTTCGGAAAGAGCATTGTCCAGCAGTGGGGTATCGATCCAACCGAGTTCGATGGTCCCTATTTCCAGCGTGTAGTGGGCAGGGCCATCCTCACACGTGCGGTCGATGCGGCCATTCCTGCCCAGAAATGGTATCCCGGCTCGATCGTCCGGCCCCTGACCAGCTATACCCTGGCGCTGATGAGCTCAAAGATGCGCGCAGCAGGCGTGCAGCCAGCTTACGACGTGATATGGCGAACGCAGCGTGCACCAGATGCCTTCATGAACGAGGCGATGCGTGTCGCTGAGCTGGTCCTGCCGCTTCTGATGGATATTCCGGAAGCACAGGTCCGCAATCGTCTGGTTACAGAGTGGGTCAAACGCGAGGCCTGTTGGGTGCGTGTGGAAGCAAGCCGGATCCAGCTGGCACCGGAGTTCCTGGCTGCGGCCACGGTTGCCGAGGATCGAACCAGCGGCAAGCCACTTCCATGGCGGGATCGCGCGCAATTGCTTTGGCGCGATGGAGCATGGAAGCGACTCCACGCATGGGAACGCGAGGAGCAAAAGCTGACCCAAGGTGAGCGGGACATTGTCGAGTGGGCAGCGATTGCTTCGGAGTTCAGTCCGAAGGGCTTCCGTCTGGAAAAGCTTGAGGAAGCGATGAAGCATGCGATTGACGAGGGTTTCGTATAAGTTTCTGCGTGACAAACACATCAGCACTCGATTTGTGTTGGCTACCCCCGTGCCCGCTGGGCAATCCAGCTGGTTCAACTGGTTTGCGGGCCTAGATCAGTCCAGTGAAGTTACTCCATCACGTAAGTTTAAAGGCAAGCGAGTTCCTAGCGTCCTTTCCGCGCAGGCGAGCGGGCATTCCCCATACTCGGTCGTCGTTTCGATCCGCGCCGTTGTGGGACTGATGACGTAGTAATTGGAAGGCGGACACTGTCGCGCATCGCAGTATGCAAGCAGCAAGATCTTGGGGCCGGCTTTCGACGCAACGCAGGCGACGACGTTTCGGTCTTCCATGAACATGTGAGGCTCGGATCCGATACGTAGCGAGCCGGTCTTTCCTTTGACCTCGACACTTCCGCTCGGCGAGATCCACTCTCCTTTGATCCCCGATACCTTGATGGACGCGGAGCCACAGGTGCCGGTTGCCGTCTGGCCCACCAACTTGCGACCTTCCAGCTGGACAGCTTCGCCAGCTACTGCGCTAGGCACTATCGTGGACAGGGCAAGCCCGAGCATAAGCACGCGCATGTCAGTAGCTCCCCTTTGCAGAGCCACCGACCGGACCATGCTTCTCGATCCTCTTGGAGTTGAGCCGGTAGAGCCAGATTGCCAGGGCCAGTGCGGGGACGCTCAGCAGGAGAGCCGGTGGGAAGCCAATGGCCGTGGCCGGGACCGCCAACCCAGCAGGCACGATCAGCAGAATGATGATCCAAGCCCGAACGCCCGTGTGGAAGCCACGTGGGTCGCGCTTGTGCCAAGCGATCGCGGCACTGATGAGGGCAAAGACGATCGCGGCGAAGGCGAAGGACACCGCGGCCCCGCTGAGCTTGAAGAACCCGACTAGGACAGCCAGGGGCAGACCCCAGCGAAGAAGTTCACTTCCTTTCATAAGACCCCCTTTGATGCCCACCATCCGTGGGCTGGACTTGAAAATCTACGTGGCACGTAGTATCACAGAGGGGCGGGCAGTTGGCATCATCTGGGACCACCGAAGTCCCCGACGTTCATGCCCGAGAAAGCCATAAACCTCGTCCTTACAGCCCGGCTCAAAGCCGCGCGTAAGGCGTTGGGCTTATCCCAGGTCGATGTCGGGGTGCAGATGGGGCTTCCGGAAGAAACGAGTTCCGCCCGAGTGAACCGGTGGGAGAAGGGGGTTCACCCGCCTTCGCTAAAAAGCGCCGAGGAGTTGGCCGAAGTGCTTGGCTTGCCGCTGCCTGCCCTCGTGAGCCGCGATGACGTCATGGCGGAGATGATCGCCAGCTTTGCCCTTCTGCCCAAGGCGGAGCAGCAGGCTGTCCTAGCTAAGGTTCAGAAGGCACTGGGCGCTGCACAGGCCGAGCAGGTGCGAGGGAAGCTGGCCGCGGCCACGCCTTCGGCAAAGAAGGCCAAGAAGGCCACCGACAGGCGGTTGTAGGCATTACCAAAAAGCGACCCTGTCTCTCGGACTAAGGCTGTTCAAGCTGAGAAAGGGAGCGACCTATATTGCAACCTTACCGAGCAATGGGTGCAGCGTGGCAAGTTCCCGATCAAGCAACTGGGTGCCTATCGTGGTTGCCCTCATCGGCTTGGCAGGGGTCATCGCCGCCGCGGTCATCTCGAATAACTCGTCATCTCAGGCCGAGCCGGCAGCCATGTCTTCGGCGGCGGCGTCTGTGTCCGAGCCCGAGCCTGGTCCGGCTGCCATGCCCTCACCGTCAGTGGCGATCACCGGCGTTCTGATTGGCAAAGCCGGCAGTGATCCATTTGTGTCCGAGGTCAGCACGCGCTTTTCTCCGAACGAGGAAGTCGCGATCACTGTCCGCTATGAAGCTAACGATGAGGTATCGAACTTTCCTGTTCGCTTGTCGGCACAGATTGGGTCTGGATTTGGCAACGGTGTTGTAGAGCAGAGCGCTGACGTATCCAAGCCAGGCAACAGCTTCTGGACATTCCGTTTCAAACCCAAAGACGGATGGATGGGCAGCCAGCACTTCGTCTGGATCCGCATCAATGGACGCGACACTTACAGTCAGCAGTTCAACGTTGCAGAGAAGTAGCTGGCGCGAGCCTTGCAGGGAGTAAGACGTGCGCCTGGCGAATGGCGTGCGCTATTCCAAAGAGCGGTTGGATTGCGCAATCCAGTGGCATCTCTCCCATAAGCATTTAAGTAACGTTTATGGAGTTGACTCCATATGGCCATGCATATAGATAATGTTTTAACACTCGACTACTACGTCGAAGAGTGAAGTTACGGGTTGCAAATCAAGGCTTTGAAGATCAAAAATTAGTCATGATCATCTTGCGTGATTCGACGAAATTTAGGTGATCGGCCTTGCGCGCCATATGGCTTTTTTGGTCATGCAAACTGCGTTGACACAAACGCGCCTTGCCTTACCCCAGACGTGTCTTTCAACTGGGGTCAAACATGCTTCAATCTTCAAGCATCACATCGGATCAAATCGACGCATCACGCGGCTACACCATTCTGCGCAACGTCCGTATCGGCGACACGCTACACCTCGATGAAGTCCATCTTCGAACACCAGAGGACTTCGATCAGTTCAAGCAACTGATCCGTAGCACTGAAAAAGAAGACCGCCGCCGCATGAAGCTCGGCCTTCGGACACGTCCACTGCTGGCAAACGCCAAAGGCGAAAAGCTGTCCGTGGAGGTTAGGCGCTACCTCACAGGAATCCAGCACCAAGGCCTGCATCCAAAAACGGTGAAAGTCGCCGAGCGCGATTTCCGTCTGCTGCGCCTAGCGTGCCAGGATGACTTGCCGGTCGATCTGATCAAGCCTGAGCACATCCATCGGTTCTTCGAGATCATGGATATCTGGCCGCGCGCAGCCAATCGCAAGCGCTTTGCCGGCCTGACGGACGAGCAGATCCTGGAAGTTGGCAGAACGCTGCCCGCACCAAGGCGTGCCGATAACACCATCAATCTCGCCCACGCTAGGCTCTCGGCGTTCTTTGCATTGTTGGAAGACAGTGCAGAGATCAAGTCGCCCATGCGCTCGGTTAAGAAGCGCAAGGTCAAGACCTTAGTCAATAAGAAGCGCCGGCCGTTCCGCCCTCAGGAGCTAGCCACGCTGTTTGAGCCGGCCAGATTTTCTGAGTGGGCGAGGGAACGCCCGGATCGCTGGTGGGGCACCCTGATCGGCTTGTTCACGGGCGCGCGCGTGAGCGAAGTGGGGCAGCTGAAAGTCAAGGACATCCGCAAGGTGGCGGGTCATTGGTGTATCAGCATCCGCATGACTACGGATGATGAGTGGGTTCCTGGGGAGCCGGACGAGTCCTACCAGTCGCTCAAAGGCGAGCCGCGAGATGTTCTGATCCCGAAGGGGCTGATTGACGCGGGGTTCCTGGAATTCGTTGGCGGCATGAGGAAGTTCGGCCATCCTCGATTGTTCCCGCACCTGAGACGAGGCAAGAAGCGTGGGACGAACGAGCTCAATGGATCAGGATATGGCGCCAAGCTCTCCCACGAATTTGGCATCTATCTACGCAAGCACCTCGCACTGCCTAAGGGCTTTGGGTTTCATCTTTTCCGGCACGGCATTGCCACGAGCTTGAAGAAGATGAAGATGCCTGTGGAGACACGGGCCTTGATCACCGGCCACAAAGAGCTATACGGAGCGCGGATGCTTCGTGAGGTCTACGAGGAACAGACCGACGAAGAGAAGGTGCTCTTGCAGGCTGAGATGTTCTTGGACTTCATGCCGGAAGTCTCCGTCCCGCGCTACCAGTCTGGCCAGTTTGATCGCGCGCTACGCACCAAGAAGCTCTATCGCTAATTGAGGTTGTCAGCGGCGAAATCGATCCGTTTCACAACTTCGGTCATGCTCAGCTTGAAATCGACATAGCGCTGCATGACGTCTGCGGCGTAGTCGGGAACCTCGCGATGATGCTGCTCCATCAGGCTATACAGTGCGGCGACGATATAGCGCCGATAGTCCGGCGTGTCGTGGTCATACGGGTTGTCGCGAAAGACCTGGTCCTCGGGCGACAGCTTTCTGCGCTGGCGAACGCGCTTGGCAGGCGCCTTTCGCCCAGCCTTCGGCTTGACGGTTTTGCCTGGGCGGTTAGTTGTCTTCTTGCTCATTTTCGGCTCCTGGACGCCCGATTCGTAGCAGGAAACGAGACCGCGTCAATTGAGGAAAAGGGACGTGTACAGGAACTCCCGCCACGCCCTCACCGGCTCGCCGTGGGGCCGCAATGACGACGCCGGCAGTAGCCGGCGTGTCGTTTTCTAAGTGGCGATGGTCAGTGAAGAGTGCGCTTTGGTGGTCGGCCTCGCCTACGCGGTGCGGCAGTCGAAGAGGGGCTTTCGTCATCATCGTCAAAAATGTTGTCGCCAAATTGCAGCCGCAGTTCGGCAAGTGGATCGAACAGAGCGAGAGGCGGGATCTGGCAGTGCATCAGTTGTAAGAGGTCGGCCAATTGCAGGGCATGCCTGACCGCACCCACCCGCCGCCTGAGCGGGCGCACACGGTCCAGGCTGACGAGCCCGGACAGAATTTGTGAGGCGATGACGAGTCTTTGTTCCATCGGGATTTCCTTTTTTAGTTGAGAGGGTTGGTCCGGGCTTGGCGCCGATCTGACGTGCATCGCTCGCTGCGAATAAGCAGCCACACATCACATTCTTTGATTTTCAGATTGCGATGCGGTCCGAACGCTCTCGACAGTAAGCAGGTGTTGCCCTAATCCAAGGATTCAGGGGCAAGCAAGAGCGCACTTATGGCTTCCCATTCCATGGGAAGCCGTGCGGCCTGCGGCTCTTTACAGCGTGAGTTCGCTCGCTTGATTGGATCCGTTCACCCCAATCAAGGAGCCTCATGTATCACGCACACGTCAAAAATTTCTCTCGCCGCAATGGCGAGTCCTCCATCGCGGCCGCGGCTTATCGCGCCGGTCTCGATCTCATCGACACGCATTCCCGTGTCGTGCATCGCTACTCGCAGCAGCAAGGAGTCGTCATGCATCGCATGCTCGCGCCGCAGGGCGCGCCGGCATGGTGCCTTGACCCTGAGGTGTTCTGGGATATGAACGAGGCAGGGGAGACTCGCCACAACGCTAGGATTGCGCGGGAACTCGAAGTCAGCCTGCCTTACGAACTCAGCTCTGAGCAGCGCGAGAAGCTCGCCCTTGATCTTGGACAGGCACTCGTTGACCGCTACCACTGTGCCGTCTTGGTTGCGGTTCACCTTCCAAGTCGGAATGGAGATCAGCGGAACCACCATACACATTTGCTGATGTCGGCCAGGCAGGTCACGCCCATCGGATTGGGCGAACGTGCCGGAGCCGAACTCGATGGAAGAAGTGGGCGTGGGCACGCCGAACTTCGTGCCCTGCGCTCTTTGGTAGCGGACATGGTCAACACCTCCTTAGCCAATGCGAAGATCGCCACCCGGGTTGATCATCGGAGTTTGGCGACCCAAGCGGTGGCGGCTGCGGAAGCGGGGGATATCGCGCGCGCGTGGAAATTGGCACGCATGCCCTCGGTGCACCGGGGCAAGATTGAGACTGCACTGATGCGCAGGCGTGCTTCTGAGGAGGAGCGTCGGGCAGAGGTTTCGGCGTTGATCGATCAGGCGCAAGCGGAAGGCAGACTCATGGAGACGCCTGATCGCCACACGCTTGAAGCCGCCCGGCGAGAGCGCAGCGTCATCGCGCCGCCGACAGCCAAGTTGTCGGGCCCCCAGCACTTGTTTGACCAGCGCCAGTTCAAGGCATGGTTCCATTGGGAGATGAGCCCCATCGCCGCCAGGCTGGATCGACAATTCGCCCGGGTGCGGGCGGAAGGCGGCGCCGATGAGGTGCTGAGAAGCGAGGCGCAGCTGATCAACGACTGGCTTGAAGCCCAGCGCGAAGCTGCCAGCGAGATGCTTCGCTCCGTGCAAGCCGCCTCACCTGGCGGACGGGTCAATCCCGGTTTCAGTGATGCGGTCGAGGCGGTGAAGGTCGACCGCTCGCGCTTTCATGCCGCCACCCCCGACTTCTTCGCCAAGAGCGAATGGCTTTGCCGAAAGGTGGTCGACTATGCTCGGCTGGAACGAGATCACCTTGCCGTCGGACAGAACGAGGAGGCGGCGTGGGGCCTATTGATGTGGGCTAAGAAGGAGTATCCCCATCCCCGCGCCTCTGAACGCCTGAATGCGCAGCGGCTCTACAACATCGCCCAGGAGCAGAAGTCGGGTAAACCGGAGGAGCGACGGAGGGCCGCGATCGAAGACGCCTTCAATGAGATGCAACTCGCGCTCAAAATGGTTGAGACGGATTTTCCTATGCCGCGCACCAGCATCTTCGCGCCCGCACTTCCAGATAAAACCGGACTAGGGCCTTTTGAAGAAGGCGATGGGTCGGATCAAGACGTCAAGAGCGGGTCGAACCGGCGTGAGTTGAAGCCCCGGTCTCCACGATCCGGCATGTCCGGGTCGATGGGAATGCGCCACTGAGTGCAGATGGCGCTCAATCTGCTAGTTGTTCTTGCAGTAGGATAACGCCCACATGGAGGTGGGCATGGGCACTCGGTGTGTATCACCCGTCTGGGTAGATCATCGTCAATTCAACCAAACCTATTCAATTTCTCATCTACACCCGATTGTTCAGCAGCACACATTTCCGGCGCGCCCCGCGCCGCCTGGGCGCCCAGGTGTTCCAGCGACCACTTTTCCGATTCGCATTCACTTCTCCCATCATTGTTTCACTGTGGCCGTCGATGCAGTGCAGCGATACTTGGATGAAGAGGTCTATGAAGACCTAACACGAAATGAAGTGCGCATTTTCAACGAGGGAAGGTGGACGCTTTCAAAGGGATTGCCAGCAATTCTGCAACAGGCATTGGCCAAGCAAGTCCTCGTCTACCAGACACGACACCAGAATTACGTGGTCGTCGATGTAGGGGCCGCGTCTCCCGCCTACTATCGGATCTACTTTTCGGTCGGCAAGTGGGCTGTAGGCGGAGGCGT
>Ga0160451_100214_pt1 | contig 47244 bp, 44 predicted proteins | sample HID1975M_E1MG_FD_108270 | JGI IMG/M metagenome (GOLD analysis project Ga0160451, IMG submission 108270) | Enriched soil microbial communities from UW Madison campus, WI, USA - HID1975M_E1 MG | ecosystem: Environmental > Terrestrial > Soil > Unclassified | place: USA: Madison, Wisconsin... | reverse complement strand
TGGCACCGTAGTCACACGTTCATACTTCCCGGGACGAAATGCTAGACGATGACAGAAGGGGCCCCTCTAGTCCGGCTCAAATCCCCTCAGTGGTAGGTATCTGTCTGACAGATCTTGCTGATAGCATCACCACTGCCTTCCGCTTTCGATGATGCAGCCTACGATACGTGCCAAGCAATCGAAGCTAAGGGGCTACCGCGCCGCTAGCAGGGATCGACAGGGTTTTGAAGGTCTCAATCTTCTCGGATTCCAACTCCTTCAGAATCGTTTCCTTGGCGTCGTTCTTGTCGATAGACCGCCCTGTGCTGTCAAAGCTGATCTGCTTGATTCTCAGCTCAATCTCACTGTCTTTTTTCTGGCCCGCAGAAAACTCTGGGAAGCTCAGCGAAATGACGCAGTCACCATCCAGGCCCGACGTGCTGAATCGGAATTTTGCATCGATCCTGTGCAGGAAAAGGCTCGGGCGATAAGACACATCTGAAAGAAAATCAGAGTGCTCAAGGCTGAAGCCCTTCAAGTCCAGATTTCGAATCTTTTCCTTCATCCAGTCCAAGGCTGCCGGGAGGAGGATGTCTGGATCGGGCGAGATCCCGATATCGACGACCTCTACAAATGACAGGGCGGTCAACCTACTGTGCTGTGTGAGCCCTAAGAGATAGCTGAACCTGTTTTGGTTGGTGAAATCGCAAAAACGGATCGATGTCGCCTGCTCACTTTCGCTGATCTGCTTGATCGATTTGAAATGTGAAATCAGATGCTTCGACATCGCTTTGTTGGTTGTCCGTGTTTCTGGCGCAGTGTGTGTGGAAATAAGGATGAGCTCGTCCTGAGCCTTGTTTTTCTTGATCTCGATGGAGCCTTTGAAATGTTTATGCGAGTCAGCCCAGCTTTTGGAGCGGTCAATCCGCTCCAGCAGGTAGTCCATCCGGATCATGTCGAGGTCTTTGTTGACTGGATAGAATTCCGGGGTTCCCAGAACCTTGAAGTTCACGAAGTCAAGATCCAGCAGCTTGTTGACATCCATGACGGTAGGTATGGCATCCAGCAGAGTATCCTTACCTTGCCACTTGATTGTCTGAGTGGTGATCTTAGGGTTGTCTTCCTTAGTCGTGTAGGCGAGCTGAAGCTTTGAAAACTCACTCGGACGAATCAGTGACAGGGTAAGGGCAGGGATGGAATGCTCTTTCTCTGAGCTGCCGATAAAGACGCCTCGGCTCTTCAGAACCGTTTTGATATCGCCAGCACCGATGTAAGGCTGAGCCAGATAGGTGCGCAGCGCCTCACCTTGGGGAAGGATAGAGTCAATATTTTGATTACTCACTGCATCATCCCCTGAAATCTGCTTGATAGGATTCGAATCCGACGATTGAAGCGAACTCCTTGTTCGCGATCGACAGCTTTGCGATGTCTGCGATCTCCTCATGATCTACATAGTTGTAGTCAGGGAACGCGAGGGCCACCTTGTCGGGAAACTCCATGGCGATATCCATCGAGAATCCGATCATGCGTTTTACCGCTTCGATGCTGAATGGATCTTGGCAGCAGATGAGCAGCGATTTCCTTTCGTGCTCCTGGATGAAGAACGGAATCAAGCCACTGTTGAGGTATTCGGGAGGCAGTATCGTCCCGTTGGTGACCCTCTCTATGGGGCTCACGTTTTTCCCAGTGGAGGGGTAGAGGAAGCGAACATTTTCCGCACCGAAGCGATTTCTTGCGTATGTGATGGTCTCGAACAGGAAGTTCGCTCGGTGATTATCAATCACGTAGATCGTGCCGTAATTCGCGCTGTCCAGATTCCGCGATCCTGCGACCTGGCTGACCACATCAGCGTCTGCGTCCGATGCGGCGCTGAACCAGCAAAGGATGCCTGCGAGCGACTGACCACTCGCGCTGGGATAGCCTTGATTGACCGACCTTTTCAATGGCGAGCGATTGAAACATTCGACTGTCGTGGCAAGGTCGGAGAAATGGTCTTTGAATATTGTCCCAGGTGAAGTCGGGTAGGGGCCCGATGTGAATTTAGAAGAAATGACCAGGTGCTTAAGGACGCCGTCTTCCAGAGGGGATAGGCAGCTGAAGACAAAATCGGCGCCATGAGTTTTTCTGGGGTTGCCGGTTGTGCTGTGAGGGACAGGTTTAACACAGTCGAACTCGTGTCCCTTGCGTGCCGCTTTCCAACCTATCAAGTTGAGCAGCGACTCAGTGATGTTCTCACCTCGCTCGCCCAGTTTTTTTGACCATTCGCCCATCACACGTCCCTTGAATAATAAATGTCTAGCAACCCCATGCCGTCAGAACGCTACGGAGGTTGAAGCATCATGTCTAGTGGCAATTTGTCAGCAAATCGACGATGCATCGGCTGGCTCGATCGACAATGGCTAACCCACCAAGCTGGTAATGCTGAGGTCGGATCTGGCTTCAATCCCCCAGCGGTGACATTATCTCGCCATCTATGAATATCGCTTGTGGAGAATGGACTTGCTGGATCTTAAGGATGACGAACAGCTGAGGGCTGCGTGTATTAGCCTCCAGGAGCAGGTAATGTCCTTGGCGGGTAATCAAAGCTGGATTACCGAATTCCAGAAATGGTTGGCGCGTGTCAGAGATGTGTCCCATGAGGAGTTCCTAAGCAAGGACTTCCAACTGGAGCTCTGGGACACCGAGGCTGTTTCGGCAACTGGCATGGGCCGCATCAACATTTCTGCGGTCGCCGAAGATTCGGCTATCGCAGAGAGCCTCTGGCATCTGAAGCAAAAGTACGCGCAGACCAGCGATCCTTCTGAGAATGAGATGCTCATTGCTGACGCTTGGGCTCAAATTGCCTCCGCGGTTGCGGGGCTGACCAAAAGAAACCCTCGACTCAAGATGTACCGGGTTTTCGCTTTGCTTTGCCCAGGCGCTTTCACATCGATAGCGCATCATCGAAAACTGCGCGAGCTGGCTCATGCCATGGGGCTTCCTCTCAGCGGTCAGAGACGTCATCTGCACCGCCTCGTATTGAACCGGTTAGCTGCCGTGCTGGGTGAGGTTGCTGACATCTATTCCAGAGAGGGCGTCTCACGTTTGACGCTGCCTTGGCTGCTTTTCGTCAACTATGTTCAGAACCCAGAAGGCGAATCCACCGAAATATCCGACCTGGAGACAGGGGACGAAGTACTCAAGCCGCTGCCTCCTGAGAGAAGGAGGCGCGGGCTGCTGGCGATTGGCGGAGGTACAGCCACTATCCAAAGCATGATCGACTTTGCGACCGATGGATGCACACGTGAAGACTTCATCCAACACTTGCACTCAATTAGCCCTCAATCAAAAACGTCGACTTGCAGCACTCAGCTAAACGCTCTGATCGCCGAATGGGGCGTGCTGCGTGCCAACGCAAGTAACCTGCAGTTAACTCCCCGTGGCGAGGCATTCCTGGAGTCGGGTGATCCCGATGAGATCATTGACTGGATGATCACCCGCATCCTGGGGTTTGATTACTTGCTAGCAGCTTTGCGTGATTCCCCTTTAGCTAACCGTGATGCCATCCTGACACTCAGAAAGGCGAATCCTGGGTGGACGTCTGACTTTGCCCCGTCAGCAATTATTGGTTGGTTCAGGTACCTTGATCTGGCCACAATCCAAGAGAAAGTGCTCAGCCTCACCGAAAGAGGTAGGCAGTGGGTTAGTCGAATTCACTGGGAGCCTAAAGGCCTTGCGAGCATTCCAGGCATCAGCCCGTCCTTGCCTCAAGTACCCCCAGCACAGATCGATATCGCGATAGAGAGGCCAAAGCTAGGCGCACTGATCGCTCGGTTTGATCAAGAGTTTCGCTTTCCAGAAGAGCTGATCGGACAACTTGATGCTGGATTGTGGGGGCATCCGAGGCGTCATTTCGCCGTGCTCACAGGTTTAAGCGGTGCGGGAAAAACACAACTTGCCCGCAATTATGCCCTGGGTCTTTGGCAGGACGATCCCGAGCCGAGTGAAGGGTTGCTGATCGTGCCCGTCCAGCCAGGCTGGCACGATTACACGAGCCTGCTGGGTTACGTAAATCCGCTGGAGTCAGACGCGTATGTGCGTACCGGCGTTCTGGATTTCCTCCTGCAGGCAAGCGCCAACCCGACGAAGCCTTACACACTCGTTCTTGATGAAATGAACCTCTCTCATCCGGAACAATATCTGGCGCCTCTGCTTTCAGCGATGGAGACCGGCGAAACAATCATTTTTCACGGTCAAGTCGACGAGATTGATGGTGTTCCTCCGGGTATCCCGTATCCGAGCAACCTCGTAATCATCGGCACTGTGAACATGGACGAGACCACTCATGGATTGAGCGACAAGGTGCTGGATCGAGCATCTGTGATCGAATTTTGGGACATTGAGGTCAGAGCATTTCCTGGCTGGCAGAAGAGCTCGCTTGAGGATGAACATATTTCAATCGTCAGAAATCTCATGTCCTCACTCATGGATGTGCTTCGTCCAGCACGACTGCATTTCGGGTGGCGCACGCTCAGCGACGTGATCGGCTATCTGCAGCAAACACAGGCGGGTGGTGTCATCGAGTTCTCGCGCGCACTCGACCATGCCATTTATTCGAAGATACTCCCCAAGTTGCGCGGTGAAGACAGCCCTCGACTTCAGGAGGTCTTCACATTGCTCCATACCACGCTCAAACAAGCGGGGTTGGGAATGTCGATGCGCAAGGTCAAAGAAATGGCCGACGACCTGGCTCACTCCGGCTCGACCAGATTCTGGCGGTAGACAATGTCGATCATCTTGCAGGTAGAGCAGGGGGATGCTCGATTTGACTTGCACCCAAATCAGTTGAACTCAGGTTTCATGGAGAGGAAGGCTTATCGTTTTACCCCCCTTGAAGGTTTTTGCTTCTACATTGATGACGTCTTGATCGAGACGGTCGACCAAAACGGGGTGTGTGCGTGGTTATGGTCGCCAGGCTTTTATGCAGGAGAGGTCGCGGCAGAGCTTCTGGATGACCAGGGTCGGACTGCCGCCAGTTTCCGGCTGGACGTCTCAGCTGCCGATAACAAGCTTGGAGGTCAGGAATTCACTGCCATGATTGAGGCAATTCTTGATTTCGACCCGGCTCTCGTTCTGGGCACAGAAGAGGCTCAATTTGGAATTGGCCATGATGGAGCACTAACCAACCCGCATCTGCAGTACGCGAGGCTGAGACGCTACGGGGATCAGCTGCAGCGCGCGCTCAAGCAGATATCCCAGAGTCCGTTAACATCCTTGAAGAGCGATCGCATGTCGGTGAGTGCGCACACGGTCAAGCGGTTGGACTCTGCATCCGTGCGTAAGGCACTGAGAGGGCCAGCGGGGCAGGCAATCTTGCATCCAGGTAGCACTCAGCGTCCGGCCTTGAACACTTTTCGGTTTGAGGTCAACAGATCTTACGAGGAAGAGGACAATCCGGCGAATCAGGCCGTTGGACTTGTTCTCTTCGATGTCCTTAGACGTTGCAGGCAAGTGGTGAAGGGGCTTCAACATGCTGCTGCCACTGAGGTGGCCAGCGATACCCGATCAGCTTTGGCGTCAAGGCTCGTACGTCGAATCGCGTTCACCGAGTCGCTTGCTCGCAAGCTTGAACGGCTTCAACGCGCAAGACCTTTTTCCATCCTGACTGACAGACGTCTATCGGCCGCAGGATTGAATGCGATCTCTGCTCACCCTGTATATGCGCGAGCTTATCGGTTTGGTTGGTACGCGTTGCGTTCAGGATGGTTGGGAAAGGATCCTGACGAGACGCTGTGGATCAGCCCAACATGGGAAATCTATGAGCGGTGGTGCTTTGTAACTGTAGTCTCACAGCTGCAACGTCAGTTCCCTGAACTCGTTTGGAGTCGTGAATATCAATCAGTGGGTTTAAAAGAAATCCTGTGGCGGGGAAAAGCGGCTGATATCACCGTTGAAGCGTGTTACCAAGTCCGATGCCCCGCGATCGATCAAGCTGCGAACCGCGGTTTTCAAAGCTTATCGCGAGAACGATGTCCGGACATCGTTGTGACTTTGGAATCGCCATGGGGGAAGCGCTTCTTGGTTTTCGACGCGAAGTATCGCAGCGCCCGCTCCAGCGTCCTGGACGCGATGGAGTCAGCGCACATTTATCACGATTGTCTCCGCTGGAAGGGCATAAAGCCTGACACTTCATTGCTTCTTATCCCAAGGGCAGACGAGGTTCCGCTGCTGGCCAGCCCGACCTACCACTCGGACTATGGGATCGGAGCTTGGCAAATCGGGGCTGAATCAGAAGGTGAGGCGTTGGGGGTTGAACTCAAACGAATTCTAACGTCAATACCTATTGCGGCGGCTCAGCTACAGTCAGGCGCTACTGGATCGGCTTCGTAAGCCATTTCGTCTCCAGTCTGAGTGCAAATTTATGTCGGCTCCTGTGAACTCTCAGAACTGGATACGGAGTGTCTATTGAGTTTAACCGCAGATAAGTGCCACTACTGAATCACCCCGGGTTTCGTGGAGGCCTCAACTCTTGAGAAGATGAGGCCATGAGAAAGACTACGACCTATTCCCCTGAAGTCCGTGAACGTGCCGTGCGCATGGTTCAGGAGCACCTGAACGACTATCCGTCCGAGTGGGCGGCCATTGAGGCCATAGCGCCGAAGATTGGCTGTGCTGCGCAAACCCTGCACGGCTGGATTCGTCGCCAGCAGACCGATGCCGGTCAGCGCCCTGAGCCGACCACCGATGAGCGCGATCGTCTCAAGGCCCTGGAACGAGAGAATCGCGAATTGCGCAAAGCTAACGAGATTCTGCGTCTGGCCAGTGCGTATTTTGCCCAGGCGGAGCTCGACCGCCGCACCAAGTTCTAAGGGCATTTGTCGATCAGCATCGTGACCGTCTTGGGGTAGAGTCGATCTGCCGTGTCTTACAGATCGCCCCGTCCGGTTACCGGCGGCATGCGGCACAGCAGCGCAACCCGGCACTGCGATGCTGCCGTGCTCGGCGCGATGACGCATTGATCCTGGAAATCCAGCGCGTATGGGACGCCAACATGCAGTGCTATGGCGCGGTGAAGGTCTGGAAGCAGCTTCGGCGAGAAGGCATCGAGGCAGCCAGATGCACGGTTGAGCGATTGATGCGCCAGGCTGGGTTACAGGGCATAAGGCGCGGTCAGGTCGTGTGCACAACAGTGGCCGGGGACAAGGCGCTGTGCCCGCTGGCTCGCGTGCAGCGCCAGTTCCATGCCGACCGCCCAAATCAGCTGTGGGTGTCGGACTTCACGTACGTATCGACCTGGCAGGGCTGGTTGTATGTGGCGTTTGTGATTGACGTGTCTGCGCGGCGGATCGTCGGTTGGCGGTCAGCACCAGCATGAAGACCGACTTCGTGCTGGACGCCTTGGAACAGGCACTGTATGCGCGTCAGCCACATCGCATGGGTGGTCTGATTCATCACAGCGACAGGGGTAGCCATTACGTATCAATCCGCTACACCGAGCGGCTGGCAGAGGCCGGTATCGAGCCCTCGGTAGGTAGCAAGGGCGACAGCTATGACAACGCCTTGGCTGAAACCATCAACGGGCTGTACAAAGCCGAGCTGATTTACCGACAGTCATGGAAGAGCCGCGAGGCTGTTGAAATGGCGACGTTGAAATGGGTGCACTGGTACAACCACCAGCGCCTGCTGAGCCCAATCGGGTATATCCCACCTGCGGAGGCTGAGGCAAACTTCCACCAGCAACAAACAGATCAGGCCGTGGCGGCCTGACTTAAATGAAATGGCCTCAACAAAACCCAGGGCGATTCGCGCAACCTCCGAGGACGCTATCGACGAGACCGCAACCTCTAAAACCGCAACCTCGTCGCAGTCCTGATGCTCCCCCGTGGCTTTGCTCGAACACGCTCGTATACGCCCCCTTTCAGATGCATTCGATTGCCATCAGCGATGTACTCGATTGCCATCACTCCCACCCATAAAGCCTTCAATACAATATTGCTAATATTAAGCAGAGCATCGCCCACTCTGTCGATGACCAATTGACAATATATCTATAAATATTTTGGCAATTTATCTCTAAATAATTTCGCTATCTACGGGCAACGCTCGAAAACATCACCTTTATGAATCTCACGAAAAATCTAGAAGATTTTGGAATATGAATATCGTGGTTTGAAGGCATGTCGCTAACTGGAAGTTATAACTGGAAGTCAATATTAATTTAAAGGCTTGAAAATTAGCGAGCCACAATAAATATTAAAAATTCCTGAAGGCCCCGTGGGGCGAGGCTTTCAGGGTTTCCGCTGACTAAAAGCACTAAGCAAAAGAGTGATTTATTTATATATTGACATGGCCGATCGACACTCTTGACCATCGAATTCTATTTGGGTTTACTTCGCCCCGCTCAGTCGCTGGGCAGATACAACCCGCTCTTTAACAAATCGAAAGTGGTCGTCGTGAAGGTTGGCCTAGGGTTAGTTTTTTGAAGATCCCTACATGAAGCATTTGCATTCTCGCAGGACGAGGTAATGAATGAGCGATGATACGGTAATAGCACATGCAAAGGCTTTACGTCTGACCACAAATCAGGGAATGAAGAAATGACTGAGCTTAACTCAGACGAAAAGTACGACGAAGTACAGACACACAACAACAACCCCCACCCAGCCCGCATGGAAGCGGCCTTAACTGCCAGCAGTGAAGTGGGCGAGATCGCGCGACATCAGCAGGCGGTCAATCGGTTTGACGTTCTCACTGACTACTTGGCCGGCAAGATCAGCGCTGAGGTGGCGATGGAGATCTTGCTAGTCAAGAAGTCTCGCTTTTATAAGCTGCTCAGGTACATGAAGGGCGCTAAGAGCTACAGGGCGTTGGTGTGTGATCAGTCCGGGCGAAAGCCAGGGCTCACGGTCACCGATCCAGAGACGCTTAAGCTGATCGAGGAAATGTTTGAGGAACATTACCCTGCGTATAAGACGGTGGCCGGGGTATGGAAGCACTGCCAAACGCAAGCTGATAACCGAAGAATGCTCAGGCCCAGTTACCACACTGTTGCGACATGGATCAAAGCTAAGAATGAGTCCCTACTGCACCAGTTAACTCATCAAGCAGACCAGAACAAGCAAAGGTATGGGGCCAAGCCAGGCTACAAGGTCACTACAAGGCCGCTAGAGTGGGTGCAAATCGACCATACGGTTGTAGACCTGATGGTGGTTGATGAAGACGACCGAAAGATCGTTCTCGGACGGCCCTACATAAGCCTCGCCGTGGATTTGCATACTCGGGTCGTACTGGGGTTCTACGTATCACTCCTTCCGCCGAGCGCTGTCTCAGTGGCAATGCTGATGGAGAGCTGCGTTTTGCCCAAGGCGGCGTTCCTGCAAGGCCTTGGACTCCCGGAACACCTGCTTCCCTACTATGGCCTTCCGGAAGTCATCCATACCGACAATGCCAAGGAGTTCATCTCAGACGTGTTCGTCCTCAATGCCAAGGATTTTGGCATCAGGGTTGAGCACCGGGACATCCCCGCCAAGCACCAAGGAGGTCACATTGAAAGTCTGATTGGCAAGCTGATGCTTAGGGCAGTGCACGCGCTGCCAGGCACTACAGGCTCAAATGCCCAGCAAGGTAAGCATCTGAAGAGCGATAAGAAGGCTGCGATTGGGTTAACCGGGCTGCGCCGAATGTTGGTCTACACCTTACATGCCTACCATCAGACCAAGCACTCAGAACTAGGGAAGCCTCCGGCAGAAGCATGGGAGGGCCATTTTGCCAAAAAACCACACAACCGGATCCTGGATGTTTCCGACCATGAAGACTTCAAATACCGGTTCTACCCAGAAGTGCCGAATAAGCGGGTTGTACCCGGTGGAATTGAGATTTTCCGCAGGTTCTACTACGGGCGCTCACTGAAGGAGTTGGTTCGGGAAAAGCTCACTGTTAAATATGATCCTTATGACTTGAGTTTCATATATGTAAAGCTTGGAGATCTCTTTGAAAAAATTCGATGTGTGCGCAATGGTTTCAATAGGAGCTCTGATTATGAAATGTACCGCTGGCAGCGCCAGCAGAAGGGAAACCGGGATGGCACCATGACGAAAGAGGGAGCTCAATCGTATGGTGAAGTAACCAAGCAGATGAAACAGGAGGTGAAGCTAACTACCCAGGAAAAACGTACTCGGAAAGCCACAAAGGGGAAGGCTGACTACAGGAAACAGGCAGCCCTGCATGGTCATAAGGCGGGAGGCGACAACGCGCCAGGTCGTTCTAATGCCGATGACAGCTCGCCCAATACTCACTCCGGTATGAGTAGTAACAATGTAAAGCAACCTAGTGGTAAGCCAAAAAACCAGGGGAAGGGATCAAGCAAATCCAATGTCTTTGACTTCAGGGGTTTCTTCAGGAAGTCGGACGATGTTGACTATGATGAACCTCCAACTTTTTACGACAGCAATAAATCGTAATCTAACTATTAAATAAACTAGTGCGCATGATCCTGTATCTGCTATCGGGAGACTTGGAGTTGCTCGTGGTTCCTGTCGCGCTAGTCAGGGCTACGAAAGCAGGTACTGCAGCGGAAGACTAGGAACTCGAGTAATGCCCGCAAGAGATAGGGATGCATGCGCTCATATCTGAGCGGTTCTAAATGATTGACTACTCTCACGTACACCCCGCATCTCGGATCCACTTCAATCAGCCTGATGATGTTCGCTTGATTACATGCTCCGACGATTTTTGGGTGCATCATCCTAGTGCCGAAAAAATCATCATGCGGATGGAGATGGCAATGAAGATGCGTAACAAAATTAACGCACCCAGCATGCTTGTGACAGCCCCTGGAGGTGGAGGTAAGACAGCGTTGATTAACGAGATGAAAGTTAGAAACGCTACAAACCCAAACAAGATGATTTTTGTAACCATGCACCAAAGCCCTAATGGCTACTCACTGAAGGATCTGATTCTGACCGAACTAGGGCTTGGGGTCGGTCGAAGGGCGCGGCAAGGTCATAACATCACCCCTGAACTTCAATACTTAATCAGAATAGGAAATATTCGTGCGATTGTGATTGACGAAATTCATGATGCACTGACTTTGACCGAACTCCAGCAGCGTATCAACCTTTCTTTGTTGAAAAATCTGTCAGGTTCTACCTACGGGCTTTCAGTGTTTGCGTTCGGCGTGCCGGCTGCCGCGCGTGTACTGCGGCAGGATCCTCAGCTGGAACGTCGATATCCGGTGGTGGCTCTCAATGGTTGGGAAAATGGCCCAGAGTTTAGAAATTTTGTGTCCACGTACATCCGCCACCTGCCATTGAAAAATAAAACGAATTTCCAAGATCAGGCGCTGTTCCTCAAGATCATGAACAAAGGGCAGGGGATCACCGATAACGTCGTTAAAATCCTGCAGGCATCGGCGATGGCTAGCATTATTGATGGTACTGAGCACATCAACCATCGTCACCTTGATAACATTGAAGAAATCATGGGGAACTTCAACTATGCACTGCGCGGTGCAGAGATTCCATCTGAAGAGGAAGAGGCTTACGCATGAAATGAAATGTGATCTGTCACTCCGTAAACGACGTGAGATCGCCCGCGCAGTACTGGAAGGCCTTCATGGCTTCCAGTACTGCTGGCCTGAACGTACCGAGATTTACAGCATGCTTGACTCCATGGCGGAGGCAAAGGAGACAAAATTTGTAATGTTAAGTGGTCAGGCAGGCGCAGGAATTAGTTCAATCCTAGAGGCGTTCGCTTCGAAATATCATGATCAGGTGATTGTCGTTAGGCCGCGTGTTTACTCAGAACGGCTTAACATGATCGGTCTAGTCATGCATGCCATATTTCCTTTCAGTGAGTTTCGTAACCATAAGCGTGTTCCGGATAGCCTGATTGCTTTTCGGAAGGGCGCTCGAAAAATCATGGTTTTTGATGATCTGGACATCATTACCAATCAAAACAACATGCATGAGGTAGTTTTCGATCAGCTCTCGCAGCTGGTTGGGTTTCCAGGCTACTTTACAGTCATTATTTCTACTAGGTGCAAAAAACTGCTGAGAGAATATTTCGCGATCAAGCGTACACCCACAACGCTCATCCCGGTATCCGGGCTTGTACCAGCGTCCTGTACGCAGGATGTAATCAACTCATTCTTCGAATGCTGCAATCGACAATATCGAACTAATGTTCATCCCTCCTGCATGGCCCGCCTTGGAGCACCAGAGGCGGACATGCCAATCGACCGTATCGTCTTCGAATGTGAGTCTGTGTATTGCGCTGAGCTTCTAAATATATTCCCACGGGTCAGCGAGGAGGAAAGACAAGCTGAGGGTAAGCGATGCTTATCAATCTCGCAGGAAAGGGTATCTCAAATTCGTCACGCGGTTGAATGCTGTGTGTTCAGCTGAAACTTGGCACTGATTAATTACTTAGAAGCAATACCATGAAGTCAAAAAAAAATTCCGTTCCACAACCTTTACCTGACGAAACCCTTTCCTCATGGATGTGTAGGGTCAATTCGACCGCAGCTATACCGTTCATATCTCATGAACGATTCAGTTCATCAGAGGGAGAAATTAAGGAGCGAGATGAGCGAGGACTTTGGGGCGAGGGGTTTGCAGACCGCGACGTATTGTCTGAAAATAGGTTAATTGAACCACTCATGAGGATCTTCGGTATATCTCCCGAGTGGTTGACTAAGCGATTTCCGGAGTTCAGTCAACTCATCATACCAACACAGTTTCGACGAGCATTCTGCTCGGAATGCTTGATGGAATCTTTTCAACATGTAGGCATTCCGGTCAGCAAAGTGCAGTGGTGCTATCTCGCCAAGCCGATGTGCGAGCTGCACGGTATCCCACTTCATGACTCAACAAGGCTTTTCATAGAGCACGACGATTACTCGGTACAAGCGCTTGTCTCTTACTTAGATGACCCAAAATTCAAAGAAACTCAGGATCATGTGCGAAGCGCTGGGAGGTTAACACTTAGCCTTGCCTTTAAAGCACAAAAGCATTTCCAAAAGCTGATAAAGCGAGCGCACAAGTCAGGTGATGGCCTGAAGGTGCAAATGTTTATGATTACTCTAATGCGTACGATGATGATGCCTGCCTACCACCATGCGTATCCAAATATCGCGTTCCACAATTGGGGCGGGACTAATCCTTATATGGGACTTGGGATTCATGCTGATTTCTTTCTGGAAATCTACAGAAGCACTTGCCTGGCTAGGATCTACGCGCTTTATTTCAGTGCAATCGCTTTGGGCTGGATTAGCAGTAAACAAGCCTTCACCACTATTCGAGAGTGTTATTTCGCCCCGTGGCGTGTCGATCAAGTATGGTGCAGGCTAGATAATTATCCCGGCATTCTCAGATTAGTGGCTCTAGAGCTCAAGAGTTATCAAACTCAGTACCTTAGTCTCGCCGACCTCGATAGCCCTGCATTGAATAGAATGAGCTATGATGAATAAAATCGCTACGCTTTGCTGGGTGCCTGGCTGCACCGTGCATATTTCTGGCAGCTATTCACGCTATCATTTTATTGTAGTATTACAGGTGGACGTCGTTTCTTGGACGATCTTGACTTACACTATTAGGTCTGATGAAGGGGTTGGAAGTCAATTCGCACCAGCATTGATCGATATGAGACACCCCAATCGTTTCTGGTTATGGCAGGCGGACAAAGTGAACTTGGCGGCGAAGGCGACTCGGGTCATCCCAAAGATGCGGCCTACTCGGTTCGACTATGACGTTCTCGGCCCTTGGCGTATTGTTGGAAAGCTGCCTCCTGCGAAGCTGTCACACCTGACCAAAAGCCTCATGAAAGGTTTCTACGATCTGAACGCCCTGCATCTCGCGCACTTCTACAGGCCTACAGCCACTACCAACACCCTATTGCTTCAACGGATTGAGGGCGCTATTCAATACGCCAACTCTGTTGCCAGTCGTCCTACTGCGCCGCCGCACATCTGATTCCAAAGCACAGCAGCGACTTACAAAGCTGACCAATACTCGGACGGCTTTCACTGAATAAAGCTCAGATTGCCATGTAGGTGGTGGCGGTCTAGTTCCCGTCAGTCAGCAACCTGCCGTCGACAAATGCCAGCATGGCAAAACCTCAAGCAGGCCTCACTGAGGTGAGGACTCGGTCGCGCCTCATGCTGTTGGGTTATGCCAGCACTCTTAGCCCATCTTCTTCAGATGGCTGCTAACCGCCTGGCGAGAGACACCCAAACGCCTAGCCACCTCGGCCTGGCTCAGACCTTGGGCGATGAGTGCTTTGACTTGCGCCCGCAACTCTTCTGAGGCAGTAGCTACCGGATGGGATGTCTTAGGGGGTAGGGAAGGGACTTCGCATTCCAGTAGGCCAGTACTGGTGAGGTTGTCCAGGAGATTGGCAACTACCTGCTTCGGCGTCTGGTTCCGCTCGGCGGCGTAAGCCAAAACCAGCAGGGAAAGGGGCTCTACGCCAAGGGCATGCGCAATGTCATGGCTGACGTCGATCGTCACTGAACGCTCACCGGTTTCTAGCCGGCTGATGTAAGAGCGATCGGCTGCCTGGCCCAACGCGTCCTGAGTCGACTCGCGGCGCATGCGCAGGAATTTCAGAGCAGAGCCGTAGGCATTACGAAGCGACATAACCGTTCCCGTTCAAACGGAACGATATGCTGAATTTGCCATGTCATACGCAAGTGTCTATAGTCACGCTGGTTGACGCAAGGTTGCTGTTTGCCCGCGAGCCCCTCTGGCAAGCGGCTTCTATCAATATATGCTTAAACCGAATTTTAGCTTTGGAGTGCAGCGAATCGGGTCTCCACCCGGTAAGCCGCGCCCTAGTGATCAGGCCAAACCACCAGCCCCATGAAAGTCCTTATCTACTCAGATCTGCACAACGAGTTCGACCGCTTCATCCCGCCAGGGCTGCCGGCGGATTTGGTGATCCTCGCTGGCGACATCGACATCCAAGCGCGCGGTGTTTTGTGGGCAAACGAGACCTTCCAATGCCCAGTGATCTACTGCGCTGGGAATCATGAGACCTACAAAGGCCACCTCGACCGGACATTGGAAAAGATGAAAGCTGCTGCAGCTCCTCACGTCCATGTGATGGAGAACGAGTCATGGATATTCCGCGGGGTGAGGTTCCTGGTCGCAACTGCGTGGACTGATTTTTCGAGCACGGGCGACGTTGTCGCTGCATCGATGACCTGCGCTAGGCAGATGAATGATTTTCGGATGATCAGAGCCGACTCGAACTACCGCAGGCTGCGGCCGGCCGACCTGGTGGCCAAAAATGAGGCCACCAGGTCGTTTCTAAGTCAGGTGTTGGCTGAGCCATTCGACGGGAAGACCTTCGTTGTCACCCATCACTGTCCAGTACCGGAGGTCGCCAGAGATGAACATGAGGGTCATCTCAGCGCTGCCTATTACAACAGGTGGCATGGCTTGGTCGAGCAAGTGGATTACTGGGCGTTCGGCCACACGCATCATTCGGTGGATACGATGCTGGGTGGGTGTAGGTTGCTTTCTAATCAGCGCGGTTATCCCGGTGAAGACTGCGGATTCGAACCAAGAAAATTAATTGAAATCGGTTGAGGGATGGTTAGTAGCGTGAGTGCTTGTGAATTGTTCGATCTTCCACTGCAGGTCGCCCAGGCAACCCGGATTGATTGGGGAGTTACGATTGACGCGTATCTGGTGGACGCAGCGCGGGTGGGCGATCGCCTAACGGCGTTGGTCTATTGCGACCTGTCGGGAGTGAGTACCGATGGCATGACCGTAGTTACCCCTGCGGTCTCTCCCGTAAGCCATATCAGCGGTTATACCCTCGTGCGTAGCCGGACTGGCAGCGATCACTATGTGATTGTTTCTGAGCTGTTGGAGGGCGCGTAGGAGGAGGCTGACACCCTTTAGGCTTCCTTCCTCGCAGAGTAGTTAAGCACGCCTGCTGTCTGACAAGACTCAGCCAAAAATGGCGATTGATCCACTAAACCCAGCCTGTTGAGCACGCCTGCACGTGACACCCAGCCTCATCTGCGCACTAATAAAAGTTAGTGTTCTAGTACTTAAGGAAAGGTATGTCTGATCTGAAGAAAATGACACTAACCGTCAAAAACTACAACCTAAAGGCAAGTGGAGATATTGATGCACTTTATAATCAAGTTCGTTGCGAAGATAGCGAAGGTAAAACCTTTCACTTTAATGAAGTTGTGATGCTCGGGTATCTAAAGAGGCATGGGGCAATGGTGACTGATACGCCGGTCACTTGGTATTACAAACACCTCGGCAAGAAAGCGATTGTGCTGATTGCGTTTGAAAAGGCAAATGGCAAGGTCGAGTATGATCTTGACCATATGCGGCAGGTTGCTAAGTCGAGCATCTTGAAGGGCAGCGTGTTCGCGCTAGCAGCGATTCCTGCGGGAGTAATCATCGCCACTGCGACGTACGGTTTGGGGCTGCTGGTGATCCCTGTGGGTTTTTTCTACGCTTCCAGAAGCATCTTCAAAATCCCGGGTATGCTGCGTCGTACAACGCTCGTGAATGACCTAGCCAATCACGGGGTGGTTGTACAATAGCTGTAGCCGGGCGATCGCCTAGCGTGGGTTGAGATTTCCGTGTCGGTGACGGGTACCACATGATAGCAGCAGTGATTTTTGATCTCTTCGGTACGCTCCTTGACGTCCGGAACCGGCAGAACCCCTACAGGCAATTGCTTCGTATTGGAGCACAGCAGGGCCGGGCGGCATCCCCGAATGACCTGCGCATTGTCATGGCTCTCAATGGTGGGATTAGAGAGGCCGCTGAGGCATTTGGAATACATCTCTCTCCAGCTCAGATGGCCGACCTGGGATCGATGCTTGCGCGGGAGCTCGAATCCATCTGTCTGATTGATGACGCCATGCCTGCCATTGGGCTGCTGCAGGAACATGGGGTGAAAGTCGCGGTGTGCTCAAACCTCGCTGGGCCGTATTGCTCAAAAGCCCGGAGCCTGCTCCCAGGTCTTGATGCCTATGCACTCAGTGCTGAGCTTGGCCTCCTAAAACCCGATCCTGGGATCTACCGCAGCACCTGCACAATGCTCGGCGTCCTTCCGGGGCAGGTGGTGGGATCGAACTCCTCGCAAGTTCTGATGATAGGGGATTCAAGGCGGTGTGACGAGCAAGGGCCACGTTGCTTTGGGATTCTGGGGCATCATCTGGATCGCACTGGGGGAGGGGGCATTAGGGATTTGATTTCATTTGCTGAGGCAATCATAGAAAATGCGTCTGACTCTTAAAAACCTTCAGGGCTAGCTTTAGAGATTAGTCTCTCTCCACCGCCTAGCAATCCTGTTTGAAACACTGGTATCTTGCCTAATGCCCGGTCGGGCGAGGAGGGAGCGAACCCTTCCTGCATACCCGTTTCCTGCGGTGCTTAGGCAGGCAGGTTCACATTCCATTAAGTCCGCGGCTATAGCTCACACTTACGTTGTTTTCAACCCGCCTAACGTTCTTCTGCATCATTGCGACTTCCCCACGAGTTAGAATTCCGCATCGCCATGGGAAGTGGAGGGCTAATTCATTAAACAATTTTGCCTCATATTCAAATTGGTTAACAAGACCTTCGACGTGGTACAGCTGCTCCGCATCTATCGCAAAATCATTTTGATCTTTTATTGTTGCATACAGAGCGCGCATATTTTTTAGAATCTGCCCGATTTCTTTTGATGTGGCTGGGGAAACCAACGCTTGTAGTTTTGCTCCGCATGCCGGCGTTAACTCGTCAGCTTGTAAATCGATGATTATTGCTTGAGATTTTCCGCCGTTTTCGTAGCATTCTGTCGCCGTGACAGGCTTCCAATAGACCTTTTCCTTGCTCAGATCGACACACACAACAATTATGGGAAGACAAAATTTCTTCCAATACTGAATGTGATTACCTTTCACATAGATTTTTTTCGAACTGGCTTTAGAGATGGAGTTGAAAGTTTTTACCTGAACCTTGATTACATCAGAGGTTGAAATACCAGCGCTATCAAGGATTTCGATTTCACCATCTACGCCTATATCTATATCTAACATGCGATATGGCCATTGCAGTAGCTTCGTGAATTGGTATGCTGCAAGATATTCCCCTGCGTTACCGTTCACCGAGCGTTTTTTTTATATTCTTTCAAGCCTATAAATCCTATTCTTGAATATTACGTAAGTGCACTGAGTGTCGATAAGGCCACCGAAGAGGCGTCGCGACTGCGGCAGCAGTAAGGCGGGCCTGATTTGGTTGATTAAACCTTCAGCCCCATCTGGAAGAGCGCGGCTTCTACCGATCGGAGATCCGGGAAATTGACGGGCCGACTGGCCTTGGCAAAAGCAGCACCTAACAGCCAATTGGCCCTCACGTTCCACATATAATGCTCTGCGGGATTGCTTCTCAGCGTGGTGAAGACGGCTTTGTCTGGGTTCCTAAAAGGCGCCATTTTTCCGTTCCCAGGCAAGCAACCGAATCTCAGCAACGGTGGCAAGCCGTTCACCGACTTCCTCAGGTCGACTACCCACCAGCGGTGTACCAGCCAGGCCAAAGCAGCTGCGACACGACTGTCGTAAATGATGAAATCATCGATCAACAGGGAGTAGACCTTGGTCATCCCAGAGTTGAAGCGCAGGCCGGCGATCGTTGTGGTGTCATCCCCTCGCGAGTGATCGAGCTCAACGCCCCGGAGCACGGTGTGTAACGCAAGATGATTCTGAAGCAACCAGGGTTTGTTCCCTTTGCTTGTATAGACGCCTCCCCAATGAAATATCGCAGCCACTACACCTGCGAGCTCAAGCGGGTTGGCCGTGCCTCCGCTGTAAGCCTTACGGAGCTCACGCTGTAGCGTTGCTAGAACAGCAGCGTTTGTGGCCAGGTTGCTGTTGCGCAGCAGCGGAGGTACGACAGGATGTCGATATGGGAATCCTGGAGCCGATATTGGAAGTGGAGCTTTAGCTCTGGGTGGCCATTGGTACGCGCTCAATGCATGGTGGAGATGAACATAAGACGCAGTGCCAGGGGCTGAAAAATGGATAGGCGCGCCGTTGAGTCGGCTTGCTAGCCAATCTGCGAAATCGCTGACCTGTCCGGCGAGGTATTGAGTTTGGTTCATACGCAAAACAGTTCTCGCAGGCAAAGAATTTAAGGCTGATGCTGCCGATTGGGCGGTAATGAGCGACTCTAAACCTGCCCGGTCATTCCTGGCAGATCACACATCCGAAAGCACCGACCTCGGTACAGGCAGCAAAAAAGGACGACAGCAACCAATAAAGCTGGACGAAGTAGGGGCTGGCGGTGTGGCCCGCCGCAATATCCCTGAAGGCCTGCTCAACAGCCGCTTTGCTCAGCGATGAGGTTACGATGGCGACTCGCTTAAAGGTGTGAGGGGCGTTCCTGCAGAACTCGACCGCAGTTATGGATTCAGCCGGAGTGCCCCTACACGTGCGGTGAATACGAGTCCTCGTCCGGTTGTTCGTGTACATCCGGTTCCATCGAGCGAATTTCTTGGTCATGGCCGGAGCGGGCAAATTAAGATTGCCCAAGTTTTTGATGGCCTGGCCGACAGAAACGTGGAATGCGCTAGCTCCGAGAGTCAAGTCGCCGTGTTTAGCATGGTAGAAGGTGATTCGCGGAGAGGCTGCATCCGTTCGAAAACCGATGAAATCGGCCCATTCATCACCGAGGTCATCACAGACCATGACATTGTCCTCCGGGGCGATAGTGGACAGTACCGCGCCAAACGTGGAGTCAGGGTCGAACGTATGATGGGCAGCGGTGAAGGCGCCTTTTTCATCCGTGATAGTTGCCAGCTCTGCATTGCCGAAGAGATAGCCCAAGAACTGAGAGCCACCGTTTACCAAGGTATCGTCTTGGTAGAGATTGCCGTCCAGATAGGCAAAGCGAGGCTGGTCGAACAGGACGATGAATATGTCCTCTTTGTCGATGAATTGCTTAAGCAGCACGCGATCTTCGTCCGTCCCGAGCGCTAGCTGGGCATTTTCTACGTAGACATCGGCGAGCAGAGGCAGCGCCAGGCGTTTCAACGCGATACGCGTTTTGTTGATCGCGACCTCGCCCACTTCGATGCCTGCCGCAATCTGGGACACGAGCAATTTTCCAGCGGCATTTTTGGCAACGCCCAGAACATCTGTCAGCTCTGCGAGTATCAATTCGACCTCAGCCTTAGGCAGCTCTCGATAGCCCACTCCGTCACGCCTAACCAAGCGGATGATTTTTTCGTCAAAGATGGCCTGTCCGAGGATGGCTGTATCAACGGCGAACTGAGTAGGGTTGGCGGTCAGATCCGATAGCTCAAGCGGTCGCGCGAAAGCGGCGAGGAACGAGGAGGACGATGGTCTGCCGGGGCGAGGGTGCAGGCGGTCGATGATGTTGCAGGCATAATCCACCAGCTCCAGGTAGCCAGCCCGATCAGCCCGAAGCGAGATCCGCCCGGTTCGTGGTGTCGTTGAGAAGTGTTCGTCCGCTTCCGTGAAACTGTAACCCAGTGGAGCAAACCGAGCCGAGGAGGCCATGCCTACGTTGTTTTGAAGGTTCTCGCCCTCAAGTGTCTTACTGCGCAACGCAAAGCGAGACAGCGTCATGTGTCGGAGTCGTACCCGGGCAAATACAGATTCTTTGCTGGTGAGTCCACGATCAACGTCCTGGGCGCCGATACGCTGCAGGTGCCGTCTGGCGAATTCAGCAGGAACATCGATTTGAGATTTGAAGATGGCGACGTAATCACGGTGTTCGACGATCAGCAGGTATCCAGTTACCCGGTCTACCACATCGTCAGCGCCAGGCAGGAAAGCGGGCTTCTTGTCGAATTGAAAGGACAGAGCAGACCAGGTTGATGCCCCCTGGGCTTGCCGTATGAAAGAGAAGAGGTTGTTCGAGGGGGAGGTTTGGGCCCCTCTTATCGCCCGGAACATGGCTGTGATCGCGACAGCTGTGATCGGCGCCTTGAGGCGATAGAAGTAGCAGGATTTGCTGGCTTGCAGTTCGTCAATCATGTCCGTGTCCTTGCGACGGGTTTGAACCGTGAAGTCCGTGAGATTCGCACGGTAGCCTAGTGCCATTAGTACTGTCTACATCCGCTGCGACACCAACTCCTACATAAGGAATAGAGAGGTATCTGGCACTTGCCATCCTCCCTCTTGCTGCCGAGCTTCGTTGGTGCAGGGAGGAAAATTGAGGCGGAGGCACTCGTCGTGCACAGGGGATCGTAGTACGGAAGGACTCAAGGTTGACTGTCAGTCATCACGATGGTGCTTCTCAACAATTGCTGACCCCATCTTCTAACCGCAAGGTCGAGATGATTTGTGAGCGACTTGCCCCTGGTGCGCAAAGCCAGCAACTGCCTGGCAAGGGGGAACAGATTGGTTGCCCACCAGCTTCCTGCAGGTTCTGCAGTTACGCTACGGACTGTCTTTGAGTTGCGAGCCCGACGTCTGATTGCGCTGAGGGCCGAGGGCAAGATTGCTTGGCTTCAAGATACTGGAGCCAAGGTGCGACTTTTGGAGTTCGTCGAACATGTACTGCTGCCGAGCGGGGTAGATTGGGCGAGCCCTGTCGATCCCGTTTCAGACGATTTCCTTTCAGGGATACTGGGATGGGCCTGGCAAGATACTGAACTCAAGTCAGATGTACGTGTGGCATTCAGGCTGGACAATGCGCAGGATCCTGAGTCCGTCAAACCCATATTCTTCGGCATCATTCGGCAGTGGGTACGTGGCGCAACGTTCGCTGAAATCGCTCAATCAACGCAGATGGAAGTTGATGAGATCCTGGGGATCCACACTCGGGCGATCACCTATGTTCAGGACATCGCCGCATTGGGCTACGTCAACGGCTCCCCATTCACCACAGCTTTTAACGTGGATATCAACACTGAGTACGGTGTGAACTCGTCACCTGAAGAGCTCACCGATTTGGCCAATGCCAGTACGATGGGGGATCTGTCTAAGGAAGACTATTTGCAAGAGCTGAAGCGTCGTGGGTTGCTCAGGAATGACTTTAGCCTAGCAGACAACGCAGACCGGCTCTCCACGGAGCTCGCCTGATACCGTGCCACGGTGAGCCATGGCATAATGATGGCCGATCAATCACAAGGATGTTTCCATGAATTTCCTGAGGCTACCGGCAGTGAGATGGCTGCTTGTTCTCCCTGCTGCAGTGCTCGCTGCTGGTTGTGGTTTTCCTGATTCGGCTGGTTAATGGGATCTGGGCAAGCAGAGATCCGAATAACCTGACCCTATTTGGATCTTTCGGCGAAGCCTTCGTGAACGGTATGGGATGCGCTGTTTTAATCTGGGTTGCTGCCTGGATGGCTCCCAAGGGCAAACTCATCATCAGCGTAATCTTGGCTACATTGCTTGGACTGGCTTATATTGGCGGTGGCATCTTTTCCGCATACAACTCCCAGTACCTAATGATTATCGTCTGTCTTGGCGGCTTGCTGGGTGTCGGATCTGCTGTTTATAGCATCAATGAAGATCCGCCTGATTTCGGCTCTTGAATTTTATTAAGCACTAATTTCTGAGGTGTTACATGTCCCGTCTTGCTGAATTCCGTCAACTCGAAAAACATCTGGCTGAGCAACTGGCAGCCCTCGAAGCAATGAAAGGTGACGAAGGCCTGAAGAAAGAGGTTGAGTTCGAAACCAAGCTGCGCGCCTTGCTCGCTGAATACAGCTACAGCCTGCGCAACGTCATCGCCATCCTTGACCCCCAGGCATCCACTCGCCGCGCTCCTGCTGCCACCGAATCCAAGGCAGGCTCCCGCAAGCCACGCCAAGTCAAAATCTACAAGAATCCGCACAGCGGTGAAGTCGTCGAAACCAAAGGCGGCAACCACAAGATTCTGAAAGAGTGGAAAACAGAGTACGGCAGCGATGAAGTTGAGTCCTGGTTGGCTCAGTAAGACTGTTTGAGTAAAAATGAAGGCCCCAGTGGGGCCTTTTTGCTATGTAGCACCTGAATCTATGTCCGCCGATTTGAAATCCCTTACTCATTGAGACTGACAGATCATGAAGGAAACAGAAGATAGTGAGAATATAAAGGCCCCGCCTGGATTTGACCGTTTCCTGCGGCTAGGGATGCTAATAGAGAGTGACACCAAAACGCTGATGGTTAGGCTGCTACACTTAATTCGCGGAAATGGGATCTACAAAATGATTCCGTCACGCGAGAACCGTGAGAACTATCAAGAATTCATCTCCGCCGTGCATGATGGCTGGAAGCTAGCACAAAAACTCATAGTAATAGAAGTCTGTAAAAACCTCTCCGAGCTATCATCGCTCGAAGCGCAGAAAAGTGACTTCCATATAAGAAAGGATTCAGTCGAGAAATCCAAAACAATTGAGAAAATAAAAAAGCTAAACCTTGAAAATAACATGCTTCGCAGGTTTGTCGACTCTATTGTTTGGCATATGCTTTTTGATGAGCAATCAACAATTAGGCGATTGCCCATGAACAAACATGGAGATAATCTCTCTATAAAAAATATTGAAGATATCCAAGAGATCATAGACAAATATAATGAATGCCCTATGACCATAGCCATCATGGCGGATCTTACTACATTCGTCCATCATGGAGACATCGCACTTAGAAGTAGCCAAGGAACATCGTTCATCGAGGTTAAAAGCGGCAGCAAAAGCAAGGTATTGCTTGATATCATGGAGCACTCAGAAGGACTTTGCTGTAAATTGGCAGAAACAATCCTCACCAAGGATTTTACTAGATCTGAAAAGCAGCAGTACAAGCGAACTAAAAATCAGGCTGATCGAGCGAAGAACCTGTCATCAACACTGAAGACGAATGAGGGGTACGATCAATTAACTGGCAAAAAAGTAAAGATTACGGAAACCAAGTGCGATATAAAATACTACAATAAGGAACTCTTGGATTGCCGAAAGAGGCTGGAAAAGAATGGCACATATGCAATAAGCGTCATTGATTCATGCCTTTACATTGGCATGTACAAACAGCCGGAGTTCGCATATGTTGGGTTTAGCTCATGGATGAGCATGTTGAAGTGCAGCAACCCAATATACAACCTGACTGATAGTTTTTTTGATGCGCTCGCTAGGCCTTTACCATCCCTCAATATGCCGACTGAATTTATTGAGGAGATAATAAACGGGAAGATCATTGTGATGGGATGCCTCAACACAAGGGGCTTTTTTGAATTATCACGAAGACTGTATCCGAGCATGATTACCTTGGCGCGACCTCCCCAAAACGCTGATATAGGAGCGATGCATGTTGACGGGAAAGCCATGGCAATGGCTATGAGCGACCAGGGAATTCAAGGATACCTAGGAGATGGACTAATGAATCGTATGAGATTTGATCTTCAGAGTCCGAGGAGTATTTTGGAGAATCAGTACGCAACGACCAACAAATATTACTATATTCCAGTGCATCACCAGGCATCGGATGACCTTGCGGAGGAATCCATTGGCTAGCTGAGGATCTTATAGATCCACCCCAATCTGGCCAACCCGGCAGTGCTGGCAGTATGATATTGGCTTGAGTGCAAAGGGCTTCGCAGCGTTTTTTTCAAATGATGTACAAATGAGGTAATCATGGAACGACATCTCTACAGATTCAGGACGGCAGACCGTCTACTTGGAAAGGACAGCACTAACAGTGAGCCCGCTGTACCTGGCGAGCTGGAAATGCTGGAGATTTACTTTGCCTCTCCCGAACAGTTGAATGACCCACTGGAGGGATACCGTGAGGTCTATTGGTCAGGCGACAGAATCGTCTGGATAAATCTATTTCGACATTACTTGTTGGTATTGGCATTTCGTAGTTGGCAACTTAATGACGTGCGTTATGGGCATCCTTTGCCAAAGGAGCTTCCAGTTGGAATTTACCCTTTGCAACTTGAAGGTGTTGAGCTTGCTGCATACCAAGAAATGGATGAGCTGCTGAGAACGGATGAAATCTTTCAAGCATATGCAATTGCGTTTGCGAAAGATGAGAATAAACATTACAAGCCTCAACTGTCGTACTACTTGATTGGATTACACTCTAGATTTCTATCTATTGTCCTTACAGTGAATGAAAGACACCAACTGACGAATATTAAGCATGCAGAGGGCCCGTTTGATCCTCTGGTTGACTGTGATTATCATCTACCCCTAATCGCTCAAATCGAGAAGCACGGCGGCGTCGGCAGGAATTTTCAAACTTACAGACAAATAGCGCTTAACTTTTCAGCTCTTGAAATAAAAACTGCCAATGCTTTGGAATCTCACGTTGCTATACTCAAGGAAATTACTGAGGGTTTTGCGCCTAGGTACGTAGATCAAATCGAAGTTCTGATGCATCCCAAGCGGTATATATCCTGCTTCATGAAAGAGTGTGACAACTCGGCAATATGGGGTAGCTACGGAGACAACCACAAGGGAATATGCTTAAAGTATCTCGTATCTGCTCAAGACTCCGAATTGTCGATGGAAATAAACAAGCCAGTTGGCGTTGGAGGCAGAGACAGAGACAGAGACAGAGACATAGATTTCAGTTTTCAGAGCATGCGGTTCAAAGAGGTACGCTACGACCGAGAACACTCAGAGATTGATTTCTTTAGATCGCTAGGCAATGTTCCAAACGAAGCGCTGGGTGGCTTTTGGTATAATGACGGCAATAATTATCTGAGCACTAAAAGCGAATGGTATAAGACTGACTCCAGTGACTTTAGAAAGCAGCACTGGGATGAATTTTATCTAGCTTTGACTTCAAAGCTACCTCAATGGAAGTCCGAGAAAGAATATCGCTTAGTGCTGAATTCTGGAATGGATCTTTCAGACAAGAAAAACCGGACATTGAAATATAAGCTTTCAAGCCTCTCAGGGATTGTCTTCGGGATCAGGACGCCTTTAGAGCACAAGCTTAAAGCGATGAGAATCATAAAGGCCCACTGTATACGTGAAGGCCGGGAAGGTTTTGACTTCTATCAGGCCTACTACGATCCGGAGACCAAAAGTATTCAACATGCCTTGCTGCCAATATCCATCGATGATGTTGAAACCTAGCCTGGAATCAAGAGGCTCGCAAGGGAGTGCTGTTCTCAATATTTAAGCTCAAAGCTTAGGGAGTTAAGTAATGCTAGAGGCAAAAAAAGATTTCAACCTGATTTTTTATATTGGAGATTCACTGAGTCAAGACGACCATATATCTGATCCGGCATTTGTATCTGCTTTATCTTTGACTGCGCAAGATAATAGCGACGTCCACCTTGTACTTCTAGCCTGCAGAAACCACAGGTATTTTCGATGGGTAGTTAAAGATCTTATACTTTTTCATCACAAAAATTCGAGTAAAGAATATCAAAATTATGGCATCGTAGGAATTATCGCAAACGTTTTTAACTTACTCTGTGAGTATAATAGAGATTCACCTTTGCCGCCTTTAGCTGCAGATTACCCTGAGTTTAGGCTGACGGTAGAAATGCTAATGTATTAATTGGCAGTGATTTGATAGCAATAAATGCAAATGTTCATGAGGCATTCTTGCTGTCAAACCCTCAATGCCTGTACCGACGCTTTGGCCGAACGGCACAGGAGGGAGGGTGAAATGTCTTCGGCCCTTGGAGCGCTGACGTCGGCCGCTGAGAGCTTTCCGCATCTCATCCAGCTGCGTATCTTGACGGCCAATTTCGATCCAAGCGCTCCCACCGCTTGGCTTGCGATTATCTATCCCAACATCGCCAAGTAGCAGGCGAAACTTGAATGCGCTGGTCTGTAAAAGCCCACTAGGCTGGGCTCTAAGAGTAGCCCACTGATGCCACACTGCCCGTTGTGAGCAGAGTTCAAGAACAGCCCCACCACGCGCACCTCAATTCTGAGAGTCGACGGTCATGGAGAACGAGTAATGGAACCACCAACCGACCGAAAACGGATGGACGTCACGGCTTGCAATCCATTTATTCCCGCTGGGGACTATCGTCGAGGCCTAGAGCTCACGTTGCAGACCATAGCACCGTACCTTACCCAGCGCGAGCTAGTGGCTTTGGTGCATAAGAAGCTGCGCATGGAGGATCCTGAGCCGGCAGAAGATCAGTACCTTCAAGCAGCTGTGGAACTCACGGTATGCGCTCACTATGCGCGTTACTTCACCAGCAGCTTTGTCTACGAAGACAAGGTGATGCCACCACGAGATGTCGACTGTTCTTTTTGCAGCGGGGGTTACAAATTCAATGTAGAGGTCAAATGTGCTGATTACACTGCCAAGCATAAGGTGGATTCGGTCAGCGAATTCATTATTCGGGCCATAGGGCGGCAGTCAGATTACAGAGATACAGTCGCTAAGCTCCAAAAGAGCTTTGCAAGTGTTGGCAGCACCCTTGTGCCGGGCCTCCACATGGACAACAAGCTAAAAGACTATTTGTACGATGCTCATGGGAAATTCCCAGATGTCGCGGATGATCGCTAGTACAACGTGCTCGTCGTCGGCTGCGATGATCCTGGAGACATGCAGCTATGGGAGGGGTATTTGACCGGCGAGAGGGGGCTGTTCACTGGCGACTCATTTGCAGACCCCGCGCGCTACAGCAGTGTCGACTTGGTCGTCCTGACCAACCTCTACCATCGTCACAGGTCGGTACCTGAGAAGGACATGCTGAGAGGGCACTGGACATTTACCAATGCCTTTTCGATTCTGTATGCCAATCCCAGATCCAGGAAACCTAGAGCGATGTTTGAGACTTTTGCTCGGACGCTACGCACTTACAACAACGAGCTGAGTACACATAAGATCGAAGGTGATGCGCCTGAATATGTGATGCAGCGTCTAGTCATCTCTCACTACGTCAGCCAAGTACAATGGCCGAGCGGGCAGTATTGTTTCCAGCCCAAACTCGGCAAGTCTACCCAGACAGAAGCTTGCTAGACCACAGGGCCGTATTCAAAAATCAGGAAGGCTTGGTAACTCATGGGCTTCGCGCCAAGCTTTGTCAAACAGCTGCGAACGGGTTTGCGAATACAGAGTCGGCGAATGAAAGCCTACCGCTGATTCAAGCTTTCCCGCCTTTCCAAAATCGCTGCTGGAGACCCAGACAGTTTCAGGGGCGACTAAAACAACTCTAGCCCCTATGTCGGGGTGTAACGCGATCCGGAGCCAAGGCCTGGCAGCTTTCAGAGCTTTGGCCTCGTCGATGCACTCAGAATGCGCCACTATCCAGATATTCTGAGGACGTTTATCCAGAATATTTGCGATGTAACCAATATCTGCCAGGCCTCGGGTCAAGATCAGGATCTCGTCTGTGGCACTGCCAAGCTGACTCAAACGAGTAGCCCAGGTAGACGAACCAATTGACATTTTTGCGTCCGTGCAAGCAAATGCAAAACCACCGTTATCATCGCTAAAAGCCATTTCTTTTCCTGCCCGCTGTTCGGTGCCCAATCGTGGCATGAAAGACCTGCGTGGTCGATCGAGGGAGCGATAACGTAGTCGAGAGAAGCCAGACCAGGTCGTCTGATTAATGTCAGCTGTAAATTCAGGTTACGCTGGGCATCCCACGTCAGACCTGATCATTGCAGCTGAGCTCTGTCGCGCCTGGCGATCATGATCCCATTATCGATGCGTTCACTTCTGCATCCGCACCTCGGAGTATGCCGTCCGTGCGAAACCGGGCGGGTCGGTGCCGGCGGCGAAGGCGTGTCGGTCAGGATGACTCGATTCCACACTACAGAAATTTTTACCAGTACCCATGTGGTCTACTCCTGTGCGGATGCAGATTCCAATCAAAGGCATGGCACAACCTACACTGGGTTTAATCTCGCGAAAAAAATGCGTATACAACCGAATATGAATCACGTCATAGGCATCGATCAGACATGACCACTATCTACATTGATGAAAGCGGCCACAGTGGGGACATGGTAAAAAGCGGCAATGCTTACGACTTCCAAGGCCAGCCCTACTTTGCATTGGCCGGCGTTGGCCTTGAGGACGGAGATGATTGGGGTTGCCGTATCAATGAACTGAGAAGCCGCCATCGCATACCTGACGGTGAACTCAAATCCAAGTCATTGACCGCCAAACCTAGGTTCTCGGCTGAAGTCATCCACGCCTTGCTAGACCGACAGGCCCCGCTTTTTGTCGAGGTGGTCGATAAGCGATTTTTTATCTGTACCTGCATCACCTCGTTCCAACTCTTACCACCATGTCTTGGTTACTCCGAATCACTGGAGTTTCACCTCATCAGGAACACAGTGGCGGACTTCCTGTATTTTCACGCTTCCGCGCGGGTGCTGGACGCGTTCGTCGCCTCGTGCCTGACCCCGGGTGACGCAGCCCTCCGCGAATCATTCGCTACGCTACAGGGCATGGTGGCAAATCCTGGCCTTACCGGATCGGTCATGCAAATTGCGCAAGGGATTGCCCACATGGTGCAGGAGGCAGAAGCCGAGTACCGCAAGCGAAGTAATGAAGGCGCGGGGGCCTGGTCAAGATTTCTTCCACCTCCAGATCTCAACAAGCATGCGAAGCAGGTCTGGATGCTGCCAAATCTGACATCATTTTCGAACATCTATGCTCGGATGAATAACTACTTCGGCCGTCGACTGTCGGGTATTCGATTGGTGCACGACCAGCAATTGGAAGTGCAGAACATTCTGCTCCAAGGCAAGCTGCTAGCGGAAAATCTGAGCCCCGCCATAGATCTGCCTTACACGCCGCATTCTGACTATCGGTTCGAGGAAGAGGCCAGCATTGAATTTGCGCAGTCGCACGAGGTAGTTGGGTTGCAATTGGCTGATATTGTTGCCGGCACAGTGATGCGTTTCTTTCGTGATACAGACTCCGGTGCGCCAGTGTCGAGTGACCTGCGTGAAGCCGTGATGCGACTCATCGATGAAGGTGATGAGCGAACAGGTTACGGCCTCAATCAAGTCGTCGCGACTGCCCGTGTCCACCATGCCGAATGATGTTTTCAGTCAAGATGTCTTCCGCGCTGAAGCAGGGAGCGCCGATGTCAGTCGGGGCTGCAAGGTAGTGAGGCCTTCAATGCTTTCTCGAAAACGAAGGCGTCACCCCGTAAGCGATGATCCAGTCCTTCAAGCACATTCCGAAGCTCCTGCCGGTAGGTAACCGTTGTGGGCAAACCGGCCCCGTCGATTACAGCGGTGAGGAATGACGACGCAACGGCCGCCATCTTGGGATCGCCTTGGAGTGTTACATGACTGCGAATAGCGATTGCCAGCAACTGCCTCTTGAACGACGCCGACAGCTTTTCACTAGTGATGATGCCCTGCAGCATCGAGCCAAGCACCTTCGTGGCCTCTTTGGAGATGTAATAGCGATCAAAATCATCGGCTGAAAGGGTTGCCTGCGGGATTTCTGAATCATCCATGCACGCACACTGCTCAGCCCAATCCGTGGCGATGCTGACCACGCGAGACAGGAGGTAGTGAAAAGGCGTTGGCCATTCCAGTAAGGTTTCTTCGTCGGGTGGCCCAGCCATTTGCTTGAGGATCTTTTTGGCGAACCAATCAAAGTAGTGCAGCCACATATGGTCTTGCAAACCCTGATGGATGCCTTCATGCACCATGATCTCAAAAAGCGTGATGCCCGAATTGATCGGACAGCGAAATCGACCAGTTTCCTCGTAAGAGCCCAGCGGCTCGTTGAGTGTTTCGGCCAGTTGTCTATCTTCATCCAACCGGCGGCGTACAGAGTCACCAATGGCTGAATCCAAGCCGATCTTCACCGCCGTGGCTGCGTCAGTGAAGAAAAACCGAAGAAGACGATTGCTCTCCGGCAGGTACAGGCGGCTTCCGCCATTCAGGTTTTGATTGTTTTTTAGTTCGACGTAGAGTCGGCTTCCCGGCGCGTGGAGGAGGGCATCAATGTAACGCGCAATGAAGTCGGAGCGTATTGCCTCGTCCGCTTTAAGGAGCTTGAGGCAGAAATGCGGGTGGGCCTGCGCCAAGTGATGGGTTAGCTCAGGTGAGGTGACAAGATTCAACAGGATTTCCCGGGCTTGCGTACTAGCCTCGTCCCGAGCCACGCGCCAAGACTTCACTTTGTGCAGCATGTCGCGCCAGTACTTACGCCCGCCGGATTGAGGTTGAGGGGATTCCCCATTCAGTAGCGCTGCCATGTCGATCTTGGGCGTGTCGAGGTGCGCAATCCAGCGGACTAGCCAAGATTGCTGTCGTGTCAGGGCGATGAGTTTCGGCAGTTGGGGCTCGACCAACAGTACCAGTTCATCGTAGCGCTTGGTGAGATGCAAATTCTCGATCAACTCACGAAAAACGTGGACTCTACTTCGAACGAGCTTAGGAAACCGGGTTCGCCAGAAGAAGTATAGAGCCACCGAAAGCAGCAACAGATAAACCGCGCTTGTGCTGTCGAGGCCCCATTTCCAGGGCCCCAGGCTGTAGTACAGTCCAAGTTCTTTCAGTGAAGGGGCGAACACCAAATAATGGATCAGGAGAAAGATCGAGGCTCCAATAATCCAATCTCCCCAGGTTGTGCAGAAGCGAAGTCGAAGCCGGTTCGTTGGAGAAATTAACGCCCATACGGCAGCGACAACGCCCAGAATGGTGAGCAAATTGGTGGTATCAATTTGAGTAGGAGTCGTCATGGCGTGGTCATTTTCTGTCCATTTTTCAGCTGACTAGGTTACATGTGCCTAGCGAAAAATTCTCAGATATACCTATGGGTACATAATAGAGGAGGTCAGGGACGAAGGTGTCGAGCGGCCCGATGGCATGCACCTGCGGTCGCGCCGTATCTACGGCTGACTGCAGCTATGATGAGTCCTCGGCAAGAGCCGATTGCAAGGGCCGGATAAGACTCAGACGGTCAGAAGTCAGGTCAGGTTTCGGAAAGCACTGGGATTTATTGAACCCGCCGGAAGATATTGATAAACCCACTACGCGAGGCTTAACCCGGCGGTCGTCGGGGCCTGTGTTATCGTGAAATGAAAAAGGGCCATGTCGAGGCCCTTCGTTTGCACTCAAAAAGTCCTACTGAGCCAACCAGTTCTCGACTTCCTTGGAACCATACTGGCCTTTCCATTCCTTGAGGGTCTTGTGGTTGCCGCCCTTCGTTTCGATCACTGACCGTCCTAACCAACTTCCACCGCTCTACAATTCCTATTATCCATTTCTCTCCGTTACAGAAAGCGTCTGCTCGAGATAGCGCCTTGCCCCAGTCTGTGGCATATATCCAGTCACATTGCGTTCGGCTTGGAAGCCCAGAGGTCGATTGAAGCCAGGCTTAGGGAGAAGTGGGGATGTACCTTTCAGCGCTGTCTATCCGTAATTTCCGCCAGTTTGGCGATCTGACTCCAGGCTTTGTCATCCACTTTAAGGAGGGCGTCACTGCGCTTATAGGGGAGAATGATGCTGGCAAGACCGCAGTAATCGACGCCATCCGGTACGTCCTGCAGACCCGTGACTCGGACTTCCTTCGGCTTGAACTGGAGGACTTCCATGTCACAAGGAATGGCGAACCTGCGACCGACATCACCCTGGTCTGTACGCTGTCCGGGTTATCCACGCTGGAACTGGGAGCCTTTGCTGAGTACGTAACCTTTTCAGGTGGCGAGGGTCTGCTTCATGTGCACTGGTCAGCACGTCGACTCACGTTGCCGACAGCGTCACGTCGCTGGGTCGACATCCAAGTCCGCTGTGGTGCGCGCGGAGAGGGGCCTGCCTTGGACGTTGGAGCGCGCCAGTTACTGGCGACCGCCTACTTGAAGCCGTTGCGCGATGCTGAACGTGAGATGTCGCCAGGTCGTAACTCGCGCTTGTCCCAAGTCCTGTCCAGTTTTCCGGGAATCGAAACGGGTGAGTCCTACGTCGGTACGGCTCCGCCGGCGTCAACAGCCGAAGCTTCCGACCTGAGCATTGCCGGCATGGGCGACTACATGCGTGAGCTCGTCAGAGGCCACGGAGCAATCAGGGTGGCCCAAGCGACGATCAACGAGCGCTACCTGGAACCTCTTTCACTGGCGGGACAGCCACTTCATAGCCATCTCGGCTTCGGCGACAGCGGCAGTGAGACCACGAAGCTCAAACAGATTCTCGAGCGGCTCGAGTTGGGACTGTTGGACAAGGGCTCGGGGCTTGCAAAGGGCAGTTACGGCCTGGGCTCCAATAATCTGCTGTTCATGGCCTGCGAGCTCCTCCTGCTGGGCAAGGAGCCAGACGGTCTGCCACTGCTGCTGATTGAAGAGCCAGAGGCGCACCTCCATCCGCAGCGCCAACTAAGACTGATGGAGTTCCTGGAGCGAGCTTCCCAGCCTCAAGCCCAAGCTGAGGAACACGTTCAAGAGCAAGTGCAGACACGGCCCGTCCAGGTGATTCTGACAACGCACAGCCCAAACCTGAGCTCCAAGATCGCCTTGGAAAACCTCGTGCTCATTCAAGGTCAGCGCGCGTTCTCCATGGCGCAGGGGCGAACCAAACTGTCGGTAGATGACTATCGGTTTTTGAGTCGTTTCCTGGATGTCACCAAAGCCAGCCTGTTCTTTGCCAAGGGGCTGCTCATCGTTGAAGGGGATGCTGAGGCGATTCTTCTGCCGGCGTTGGCCCGGCTGCTTGGACGTGACCTGACCGAGCATGGTGTATCAATCGTCAACGTCGGCGGGGTCGGTTTGCGTCGATATGCGCACATCATGCAGCGCGCCGACGAGTCTGAAGGCGCCATCCAAATCCCCACCGCCTGCATCACCGACATGGATGTGATGCCTGATTGCGCGCCAGCCATCATGGGGCTGAACCCGAACAAGCGCAAACCCGATGGTAAGCCGGCGTCTCGGCGGTGGCGCATTCTGAGCGACTTCGGCGCGACTGATATGGAGCGAGAACCCAAGCTAGCGGCTCATCGGCAAAAACGGACACGTGGCGATGGCCAGAACGTGAAAACCTTCGTGGCCAATCATTGGACGCTTGAGTACGACCTAGCTGTCGGGGGACTCATGGATTGGGTACATCGAGCCGCCGTGCTGGCTTTGCATGACGCGAAGATCAACGAGCGCAAGCTGACTCGGGAGAAAGTGCTCGAGAGGGCAAGCAGGGCGCTTGAGGCCCTCAAGACTCGGTACCCCACCGAGGAGGAGCGCGCTACGGAGATCTACCGTCTTGTGGATTCCGGTTCCAAGTCGATCACCGCACAACACCTGGTCGACCTGTTGCAGCTTGCAGTTTATGAGGGTGAGCTCGATCAGGCAAGCTTGCGTACAGTGCTACCGACCTATGTCGTTGAAGCGATCGACTACGCCACAGGCGGCCCTCTCTTGGCTCAATCACCAGAGTCACCTGCGGCTCCTGCAACCAGGGCCGATGCACAAGCAGCCGGTGTGGAGGAACCTGCGTAATGCGGCTTCAGGATCTTGTTCCGCCAGTCACGGATGCAGACATCGAATGGGTGAGCGGGCTTATGTCGCTGCGCGATCTGGATGAGCCTCGGAGGGCGTTTCTCAAACGTCTCGATACGCTCGATGTGGCGGCATGCCCAGGGAGCGGCAAGACCACCCTGGTGGTTGCCAAGCTCGCCATCCTTGGTCGTCACTGGCATAGCCGTACTCAGGGGATTTGTGTGCTTTCGCACACCAATGCGGCGCGCGAAGAAATCGAGCGTCGGCTGGGCGCCACGGAGGTTGGCCAGAGGCTGCTGAGATACCCCCATTTCATCGACACCATCCATGGTTTTGTCATGCGGTTTTTGGCGTCGCCCTGGCTGCGGTCGAATGGCCATCCGCTGGTAATGATCGATGACGAGGCGACCGGGCGTGCCAGGGGTAGGGCGCTGGGACACGAGAGGAGAAATATGGAGACGTTCCTTGGCAGAAAGGAAAGAACGCTTGCTGATCTTCGTCTTCAAACGGCTGATTTTTCGAATCCGCTTGGGGGAGTGCATTACATTTGCTCACCCGAGGCTCCCTCATACGGAAAACTAGGTAGAGCAATGGGCGCTGCCGCTTCGGAAGGTTACTTTTGCTATGACGAGGTCTTCACGCTCGGCCAGGCCATGATTGAGCAGGAGCCAAATGTCGCTCAGTCGCTGCAAGCGCGGTTCCCCTGTGTGCTCATCGACGAGATGCAGGACACGGATGTCGTGCAGAATCAGCTCTTGAGCCACGTGTTTCCACGCGATGCCGTGAATACAGTCGTGGTCAGGGTAGGGGATCCCAATCAGCAGATCTTTGAGGGTGACGGCGAGTCTGATGGTGCTTTTCCTCATGGAGAGACAATCGATATCTCCACCAGCTTTCGATTCAACCAGGCCATTGCTTCCTTGGCGAACAACTTCGCAGTCACTCCCATTGCCGGGGGATTGATCGGGAGGGGCAGGGCCGGCGCTGTTTGTCCAAACACGATCTTTGTCTTCCCTGACGACGATACGAGCGGTGTTCTCGGTGCGTTTGCACAGCTGGTTTCCCGGTGCCTGCCTGTCTCGGATCGCAAGGATGGGGTGCATGCGATCGGCGCCGTTCACCGGCTAAAGAACTACAAGGAGGAGCAATTCCCGAAAGCTCTGGAGCACTACTGGAGCGCCTATCGCTCATATGCCAACAGCTCGAGGTATACGCCGAAAACATTCGTTGAAGGTATTCGCAGGGCGAGAGCGCATCTGGCCGTTAGCGGTCATGCACACGAAAGCGTTGAAATGATCGCCAAGTGTTTGCTTCATCTGGCTGAGCGTGCGGGTTTGAGGAGACCTTTCCAGATCAGGACGAGGCTTCACCGCTTCATAGAGCGCGGCTTGTCGTTGAACACGACGCTTCTGGAAGCCTACCAGCGAGGCATCTACCTCTATTTGTTCTATGCCCACCCGCTACGAGAGGAGCGTTGGGTTCAGAGGCATGCCGTACTGCTGAAGCGCCTGATCGCAGAGCTGCATCCTGGCGAGACGATTTCAAACGAACCCGAGGTTGAGGCGTACCTGGCGTGGACAGAGCCGCGTGATAAGGACGAGTCCGAGATCCCCCGTGAAACCATCAACGCATACCGATCCGACGAAGGTGATCATGACCCCGTCGACGTCCAACTGTCATCCATGCACGCCGTCAAAGGCAAGACTCATTCGGCGACACTGATTGTGGAAACGTTCAGTGGTCAGCATGTCTTGGAGATGATGTTGCCCTGGCTGGAGGGTAAGCCGCTGGTGAAGAAGGAACATCAGGTGACTTACCGGAAGAACAGGATGCTCATGTACGTCGGGATGACCAGGCCTACGCACTTGCTGTGCCTGGCTATTCGAACCAGTGCAATGGGTGAAGGGGAGGCGAGAGCTGAGCGAAGGGCAGCGCTGGAAGCGCAGGGATGGGTGATCAATGAGCTCGGTGCGCGAGTGACTCACTAACCCACGCTCCTGAGTGTGGGGCCCGGAAATACTGCGGCACTCGTTGTACAGATTCCCCTGAGCATATCGAGCGACAAAGACTGGATGCTGACTCAGACAGCATCCAGTCCAATGATTGCTTGCGTTCAAACAAAAAGGAAACAGCCAGGGCTGCCGCCGAGCTGTTGCAGTATTGGCAGGAGAAAGGTGCCATTTTCGACAAAGCAAGGCTAGAAGCTGCTGTGATCCATTGGGGTGGACGAGAGACAGTTCTTGAGGTTTCCTCCTGGGGGGCATTAACCATGACAGAGAACAGCGAAGTGGAAGTCGATTTCTACATCAAACGCTACTCCGATTTCGACCTGCTTCGGATTGCTCGAGCGGTCGGGCTGGGCTACGAAGAAGAGGTCGCGTCGATTCTTGTAAATGTCCACATCAGTAGGCACAGCGCGGTTGGCGTTGTGTTCGGGCATACCAAGAAGGGGCCGAACGGGCGATACGCGGATGGCCACTTCATCCAAATCTCCGACATCCTAGCTACGGCAAAGGAGGGGAGGTTTTGGGTGGTCACCACGATCAACTCTCGGTACGTGATAGCCACATTCCAGCGCGATGGCGGGCGCAGCAGCTTTAACGAATTCTGGCGTCTGGTGGGTAATCGTTACCCCAACATCTAATCGCGGGAATCAACTTTAGAAATGAGCCACGGGTGTGACTGGATCATGCCCTAGGTATCCATGTGCTTGGAATATAGGCAGTTAAGCATGGAGCGGCAGGGGTGTTAGCTTATGTAAAGTAATTTGCTTTACCATAAAGCTGTATGCTTTACTTTTTGTAATCGGGTCACGATGGGCTCGATAGAAACCCAACGACGTAACAGGAGGCCTTATGGCCCAAATTAATGCTCGTGTTGCTGACGAGGATAAAGAAAAAGCTGAAAAGGTACTCAAGGCTCACGGTTCGTCCGTGAGTGGGTACTTCGCCAGCTTGATTGAGTACATCGCAGATACCGGGGCCGTCCCGTTCGAGATCAAGCAGAAGCCGAAGCTGGTCAATTTTGATGAGGTCTACGCCGAGGCAGTCGAGAAATTTGCCGACCTCTACAATGGCCTGGTTTTGATGAGCAAAGCGATGCAGCCTGGGATCACTGATCAGTGGGAGCGATCCCGCGCCCTGTGTAATGACCACTCACTGGCTATGAGTTTTTTGCAAGAAAATGAGCGGTATGTCTACGGCGCGCCTTGCCAGATGGAGAAGGTGACGACTGGCGACGGCTCACAGCACGATTTTTCACTGGGACGTGAGCGATTTCCCGCATTAAAAACAGGGCTCGCGCATGCATTGCGCTGCATAAACTTCAACAGTCGACCTCTAGATCGTTCTGATTTGGATGAAATGTCGGAGGCTCTTTCTGGGGCCGAGGCAGCCCTTCAATCCCTGCGTGACCTCAGCCCAGGAGAGCGATCGATTGAGTCACGCATCGCATTCTTCATTACCGCCGCATTAGATGCTCTACAGGCCGCGAAGGTCTTGACTGATGGCCCTAACGAAGCATTCATGTTCCATCACTGGTTCACTCGACTGGATGCTGTATGCCGCGATGTGGTGGCCTGTCATAAGCGGGTGGGATCCACCAAGTGGGATGCGCAAATTCAACTGGTGGTTGAGCACGTAGCTACGGTCAAAAATCAGATTGACGAGTGGAACCGAAAGCGTCTGGATTTTGCGTCCCAGAATAGCTCCAATTGGTTGGCCTTTCAGGGTAACGCCATTGACGTTGCCGATGAGCAGGTGAGAAAGCTGCAGCGAACTGCTCTTCGTGGAGGTTCGCGATAGTGTTGAACCATGCGCGCGTCTTCACTGCTGGACGCGCGCAAGGCCTATCACCTTTCCGACATCGGGCCAGACGCCTCCAGCAGGCTCCGCGCTAGCTCAAACGCATTTGAAAATGCTGTCGTACGCTACGTCCTGGCCAGCGATGTTGAGGCGGCGAAACTCCAGAATGTTGTCAGATCGATAGCGAATGTACCGACTTACCACCGAACGGACGGAGTAGATGGGGCCAACGATCCCAGATTCACCGAGCTTGGTCGTGTAAGGCCTTGTGCTTTTAGCGCGCTTTTTCGCTACATGCACATCAGCGATGGCGCATCGCAAATGTCAGCAGACGCTCGCCCAGCAATCGACCATAATCACAGCTCGACGCAGCCACATGCCCGGCGTGAGGCATAGCCAAAGCGGAGCCTGCTTTCACATGAGCACTTTGTCCACTGATCAACACGAACGTTACCTAGAAGTGCTCGAAGCAGCTAAGAGCTTGTACAGCGGCGATCTTGATGCGGCGATGCGCTGGATGTCTCACCCACACAAAGCGTTTGATGGCAAAGCTCCTGCCAGCATGGTCGCAACCAGGCTGGAGACTGATACGGTGATTGAGCTCATCGGGCGCTTAGAGCATGGGTTTGTCGCCTGAGTAACCTCGAGCAGGCCCCTTTTACCCGCAATGCTTTCATGGCCCAGGGCTTGGCGCTCATCAAGGGTGTAGACCAACGCTCAGACTGGATCCGCCACGCGATCGATAGGCCGACCGTTCTCGATTACGGAAGAGGGTAACCGCTAGGCTTCCGTAAATGTCGCTCGATGTTTTTTAACTGGCACCGCTGGATTTTGATGTATTCGGACGCAAGCGCACGCTGTTTGTTTAAGGCTCGCCGCTGTTCGAGCTCTCCAGTATGCTTCTAGTACCTTGATTTCTTGACTGGCGTCCTGGGCTAATGGAGTAGTTATAGACGATGAGTTTTTTAATCGCACATGGATTGCCCAGACGCCAGCCCCCCCAGCGTTACCTTGCGGCCTCAATGCCAGCCAGGCAGCCACGCGCCTGTCAAACCCACCATGTCCAGTCGTCGCAGCGCTTAGGCTTCCCCAATGATTTTTTGCGTCTTGCATCATGCAAAGCGGACTCACCACTTTTGACTTATCGAGAAGGGAACATTAATGAGTAAGCCTTTCAAAGACCGCATTCGTGCCATGAATCAGATGTATAAGCTGCCGATAAACAGCGTTCCCACGCTTCTGGCCGATCCTGCGGACAAGCTCAGGAAGTTCAAGGTCACACTAATGGCTGAAGTTCATGAGATCGATGAAATCGTCGAGAAGATCGAGAAAGGTGAAGCCGAGATCGATATCAAGGTTGCCATTGCCGACCTGCTGGGCGATGTGATGGTTTACTGCCGGTCTGAGGCCCTGAAATACGGGTTGCCATTGGAGGACGTCCTGAACGTCATCATGGACAGCAACGAAAGCAAACTGGGAGCAGATGGAAAGCCTATCTACGACGAGAACGGGAAGTTCCTCAAAGGCCCGAATTACTGGAAGCCAGAGCCTAAGATCAAAACCTTGCTTCTTAGAGCTGAGGATAAAGCGGACGTTTGATTGGAGACACAGGCTTGAAACCTATCAACCTTGGCAAGACGCGTACGCTCAAAGACATCGAAGCGGCCATTCGCAAGATCAGCGACAGCCAGGGTGAGAGGTTTCTCATTCAGGCAGACATGCTCAGTGCGCGGCATGGCGCCATGCATGATGCCGCACGCCTGCAACTGATCGTTACCCTGGCCCGGCAGCAGTTGCAGAGCGATTACCTGGATTTTAATCCGCAGGCCGATGCTAAAACGTTGCTGCGCAACCTCGCTAACTGTTCGCCAGGTATTGCGGCCTTGCGCCTTTCCAAGGGTGTCCGGCTGGGCGAGCAGACATTCAATCGCCGAGAGGTCTTTCAGGAGTCGGTCGAACGAATGCAGGCCATGGACGCCGGCAGGTACGAAGACGTCGTCAACGGCCGAGTCGTCGATCTGATCTGTGTTGCAGGATCTAAGGTTCAGCACCTGCGACCGCTTTTTAGCGCGGAAGACAAGGTGAAGCCTGCGTCCGAAATGACCACTGAGATGCGCAGACTCATTGACTTCGTCAACAAGCAGAGCGGGCGCACCAATGTCCCGGATTCTCTCCTCGAAAGCTTGGGCCTGCTCTGCTCTGAGCTTGTATCCAACACCCAGGAACACGCGACTTCAGACCACTTGGGCCATGCGTATGTCGCTCATGTTGAAGGCGTCATGGTCGGCTGGAAGCGACTTGAGGACGAGATTTTTGCTGAAGATTTTGACGGTAGTGAGGACTTGCGCCGTTACTGGCAGCGAGAGTCGTCCACCACCGAAAACAACAAGACCAGCCTGCGCGCATTGCACATCAGTTTCTTCGACTCAGGCCCCGGATTTGCCTCCAGGTTTAGTGGCAGAGCGGTGCATGAGATGTCGCTCCAGGAAGAGCGAGACTACCTGCTCAAATGCCTGCAGCCACGCCAGTCCAGCAAGACTCTGGACGCTGCGGGCATCGGCCTACCGGCCATCCTGAACGAGCTTCGCAAGGTGGGCGGGTTGATCCGGATCCGCTCCGGTCGGCTGTGCATCTATAACCAGTTCGAAGAGAACGATCAGCAACGTCACCCTGACGATTTCAGAGATTGGGACACCACCGACTTGGCGCCCGTTGCAGGGGCTGTTGTCACCATCATGATTCCATTGAGGGGCATGTAATGGAGCGTTTCTATCAATGGATGTCTGCTGTAAGCGACTCCTATGGCAGTCATGAAGCGTTGGTCGTATGCTACAACAATTCCGAGCTATCGGTTCAGCATGTCTTCACTGATGTCGAGGCAGCGCTGAAGGCCCAACGGCATCTACCTGACTGCGTCTACATCCTGGGGACGTATGATCAGTTATCTGTGTTCAAGAGCGGTTGGGCTGACGACCAAGACCGCCTGGCCAACCTCCTGAAGCGTGGCGAGAAAAACGCGCGCGTCTGTGTCCATGAATACGTGTTCCTGGAGTGGAATGGTGCGAGCTTCAACCCTCATGTGCTGGGCGGCAATAAGCTTGTCTACCGTCATGATCCGAGCGCTCTATTGAGGGATGGCTTGAGCACGCTGATCGAGAAGAACAACGTCATTCATTCAGCGCCGTCCGCGCATTCGTTCAAGCACCCCTCCGGCACGCTCAACAATGTGTTCATCCAAACCAGGGAACTGGCGAGCGATGAGGCCGAGGTGTGTGTGGTGGGGTATGCGATTGCACTCGAGTACGGTGCCAGGCTGCGCCAGGCTGGCAAGGTGTACATCGACACCATGGGCATCTACGCATTCGTGAAAAATGCGCTCGCGCGCTTGGACAGCAAGGCCGAAGTCATGAGCTTCCACTCCTACGAGCGGCTCAAGACCATCTACCCGCCGGCTGGTGAGTATTTCTGCGTGGTCTCAGCCTCCACATCTGGCGGTATGGCCAAGCAGATGGGTGAGCAGGGCTTCGCAGAGGAGTGCGTTGCCACACTGATCGATCGCACGGCGGATGACCGATACGGGGGTGTGCTGGTCGCCCTGGATGACATTGACTATCCGCTGCCGGTCAAGGCGGAGGAAGGCTACACGCTGATTGAGATCATAGGGGAGAACTTCTCGGCGAAATCCAAGCCACCCAAGTCGATCACGATATCCTTGAAGCATGACCCGAAGCGGCTGGCCAAATTCCACAAGTACTTCGGTATGGGAGGAATTGATGGATTCAACAAGTCGAGCAAGCCTCGCAAGCTGTTGACGCTCAATCCTGATCTGTTACTGGCGGACGCTGCCTTCAGAAAATGGCTTGCCGCTGAAATCGACTGGTCGGTCTCCATGGCGACAAACCTGATCGTCTACGCCGACGATGACGGGTCGAAGAAACTCGGCGAGGTGGCCCATGAGATGCTCAGCGAGAAATGGGGCGCGACTAAGTCAATCCGATGCGTGCCTTACAGCGAGCTTGATCAAGTCGATTTCAAAACCGTCTCCGGGGTGCTGGTCGCGACAGTGGTTGCGCGCGATGGCGGCATCCTGAGAGAGATTAGTCGTGATCTTCGGGCCTACATGGAAGCGACCGTGCCGCGCAGGTTCCTTGCACCGATCGGGATTCCACAGAGCGCGAGAGCCTGGACACTTCTCAAAACTTTCTTGATGAAGAACCCCACGCCCCGGGAGTATGGCCTTTCTAACTGGCTGTGCCTGCCTATCGGAGATGACGGGAAAGAGAACGCCTGGAGTCGGTTGACCAAGGTTGCCTCTGCCGGGCAGGTCGATGACGTCGGCTTCATGCCCGCAGTCGCGGACAAGGTTCGTCATCAGGCTCTTGATGAGGCCGCTGAGCTGGTTATGGCGCACAAGCATAGCTTCCTGCCAAAACATGACGGCAGCGCGCTCGCCTTATCCGATGGCTTTCTGTTCTTCGACGCCTCAAGCAATGTGGGCCAGGACTGTCCGAACGTACCTCAAAGTACGGTGTTCTTTACGATTGCTGCAGTCCTGCAGTTCGCTCGGGAACACGAAGATCATGAGCTGCGCCTTCAGCCGACGGGGTATGAGTCCGTGGTGTTATCACCGGAGTGCTTCCTTCGGTTTAACGACAACGTCCTACAGGCGTCATTCCTCCGGGCGTGTCTCCCTTCAGAGCTTGACTACTCAGCAAGCCCGGAGCTGAGCAAGCTGATGAAGGAGTTCATCGCCAAGGTATTTGCCCGCTGGGAGCGGACTTACGGCGATGCCGCCCTGGAGTTTGCCGCTGCACTGGCTACCGGTACGCTAAAGCTCACGCAAGAAGACGCCCGGGCACTGCTCGAGGAGGCTATCGAAAACCGTAAGGACAAGGCCTCCAGCCTGTTGGGGTTGCTGCTGCTCACCCAGCGCGCGCTGTTCCCTGCCTCTGAAGGATAGAAAAGAGGTTGTAAACCAATTTTCGATGCTGTTAACCGCAGTGGTTTACTGTGCAAAAAGTTGGTTTACAGGTAGCTGTGCGGGGCGCCAGTGACCGGAGTCTTCCCTGAAAACTAACGGTTACCTTAGTTTTCGCGGACTTTGGAGCGGTTAGCTTGAGAAGCTAAGCTACCGCTTAGTTTTTCCCTGGCTTCGCAAAGTGCTGACGCTCGTGCGCGAGAAGGCGAGGGCAGGGTACCGGAGTGCGCGTGGCAGGCCGAATACTGTATATAAATACAGAATTATTTCTAGCCTCATGAATCTGGCACCTGGGTGTCCTGATTAACCCTGTCGACCATGGCGCTGTTCCTGATCCTGGCAGACTCAACGCTCATGGCTTCTTGCTCGTTGCACCTCGATTCTATTTTGCGAACTGGAGAGCATTTCGAGGCGGTTGGTCTGCGAATCTCACGATTTCAAACTCTACGTGATCAGGTTTGTCCGTGGGGAGATTGGCCAGCCATACTTGAACACGGTCTTCCCAACCAGCTTCGCAGAGACGCGTATCGGGCCAAAAGTTGTGGGCTCCGTCAGCAATCAGCTGTTTGGCAAGCTCTCGCTCTCGAGCACCGATCAAGCACCAAGCCACGATGAGTCTCTCGTCCCAGTTAGCAGAGCATAATAGATGTACTGGGCGTCAGTTCCGATGCTCAGTTGATCAACTTCGCGGTCAAAACAAACATCCCGTTCAGTTGATCCATCAAGGATCCTTCCGCATGATGTCGACGGCGTTGAAAAACCAACCAATTGCTTGAAATTGACTAAGCCTTACAAGTTTCTTCTGGGCAACGGACAATTGGCGGGTGCCAAACCATTTTATGGTTCGAGCGCGAGAGCATGAAGTGGATTTAGCACCGGGCGTTTAAATACCTCCATTATTATTAATGATGGCACTGATATAGCAACTACTAACGTATCGCCGGACGATGCCTGACCTTAAATAAGCACTCGCCAATGTTAAAGTTCGGGCGTGTTCGCCAATGTCCAACCAGGCGGTGCAGCACCTGTCGAACGGTAGTGAGTACAGTCGCAATTGACTGTACTCATCTGATTGAGAATGCGTATGTAGCCTGGTAGAGGTAGCTGCTATGGAGGCGATGGGACTGTTAACCTCTGTCGCGCATGCCCACGCCACGCACAGAGAGACTACGTTCTTGGTCGTGCGAGTGGTAATAGACGTTCTGAGTGGTGCTGAGACTGCTATGGCGCAAGTCCATCTGCAGATCCTTTGGACTACGCAGTGGCGCATCAAACGTTGCAGAAGTATGCCGCAGCCAGTGCGCAGACGCTGCACGCAGGCTATTCATCTCGTGTTCTTCGCGCTCCTCATCGCGCATTCGCGCGACAGCATTATCGAAGACTGATTGGAGGAGGGCGCGTACTTGTCGCCCCGAGAGTCCTGAGCGACCTCGAAGTGTCATCAGCAGAGGCGTCTGCTCGTTCCATTCCGGCAACGGCGAAAGGCCAACAAACCTGCGGTAGCGCTTCAGGTACTTGGAGACGTACTCATCCCTGACTGCGACCTTACCGGCCTTGTTGCCTTTCCCGATCACGTGGTACCACCAGTTGCCCTCTGGATCCTGGCGAAAATCACCCATGACCGGGTGCCAGTTCGGCCGGCCAACGATGTCGGAGACCCGGAGATACATCGCAAACAGAGTGGCGACGATGAATAGAGTGCGTTCGTGTCGCTCTGGCTCATCCTGGGCCATCCGTTCAGCGGTCTCCAGCACGTAGTCCCACTGCAAGGGCGTCAGGGCGCGATTCGAGCCTTCCTCTTGTGGCGCTCCACGGTTAAGGGTGCGCTTCTTGATCATCCGGAAAGGGTTCGCCGAAGCTGTCCCGTCTTCGATCATGTACTCAAAGAACCGGCTGCAGATCGTATAGATCTGGTTGAGGGTGCTCGGAGAAGGCTTGTAACGAGTGACGCTCGAGGCCACGCCAGGCTCTGCATCCCTGGATGTGGCGTCGGGCGTTAGCTTCAGGTCATTCGAGGAGTCCTTAGATTGCTTCAGGCTAAATGGCCTCCATTTCTCGTTTGGCATGACAGGATCACCCCAAGCAGATTCGGTCTGATCGCTGGTCACGAAACGGCCGCGTACGACCTGGCCAATCCAGTCTGCTGGAGGATTACGGCAGAACTCTAGGTAGTCTTCCGCATCCTGGCGTTTGAGCTGATCAAAAGGCTTCTGCTTGATGATCAATGCCCATAGCAGCAATCGCTCAACATGGGTTCTATAAGAAGTGAATGTCAGGCTGTTATCCGAGAAGGCTCTCAGAAAGTCACGGGCTGTTAGGTAACCCCTGATGGCGTCTACTGAAGCTGGAAATTTTTCGATGTATTCACGGACGCAAGCCATAACAGGTGTACGCAAGCTAAAGTCCAAATCAATGAAGATTTCATAGGACTCGAATAGAGGCATTGGCTGCGTAGACATTGTAGTGCGTTACCGTATGTTTTTGCTGTAGTAAGAAACTTCCAGTAATGGAAGTAATTGGAAGTTAGGGCAGGGTGGTTGCATCTGCTTGTGTTTTTGCTTCTGCATTTTTCGGCTCCCCTAACCTAAACTGATTGACATTGATCAATGGTAGCCCTTGATGGTCTTTGTTGCAACTTTCCCTGCTCAACGGCAAGAGTTCCAGTTATCGCTTAACAAATTTTTAGCATGACTATTTGGTCGCATGGTTTTTCCACTAATTATTCTTTGGGTATGGTTTTGGTTTTTTGGTTTTGGGTTCTAGTTTTTGTTTTTTGTTCTTTGGGTTGAGTTAGGCGTTAATTGTCATGCCTCGATCACTGACACTCCGTGTTTTGGGGTTTTGTCTATATAGGCATTTAAGTAAATATTGGCTATTGCCCGGTTTGGGCCGGCGCTTCGAGCTTGGCAGGGGCTCTGGTATAGCCGGGCTTTCTGGTCGCTGCTTTTTCTGCTGGTTGCTGGAGTGTGTTGAAGGCGCTGGTGGTGCCGGTTCGAGGCACACGCTGAGTACCAATTTTCGGAAAACGCAGGTGAACGTTTGAAGGCCTCACTTGAGAGCACCGATCTAAAGAATGAGTGGAAAATCGCGAATGGTTTTTCCATTCAAAGATTTAAATGGAAAAACCATTTGGAATGTCCACTCATTTCTTTGGATTTTGGGAAGTGCCCGGTTTCCGGAGGCTTCAGGGCTTTCTTGGTGAAATGGGTGTATGGATTTTCCTTTCATTGTTTTAAAGGATGGCCGCAAAAATCTAAGGAAACGCCGATCGGCCGTACGGCGTTCTCGCCTTGATTTGCATTCAATTGAGCGTGATTTGGATCAGCAGGAACGCCGGCGAGCATTGCTGTGCGCAATTAGGTGGATAATGTGCAGGCCAGGAGCCACAGGGGTTTGAGGGGATCTAGCAGCTGCGGATAACTCCGGTTCAGGGCGTTCTGTTTGTTTCTGTCCAGGGCTGCCGATTGCTAGATAGAGCATGTCGGGCGGGTCGGTGTTTTGATGGAATGTCCACTCATTACGTCTCAGGGATTGGTGGGTCGGAATGTCCACTCAAACCTTCAAATTGCCCTGGAACCCTTGTCCTACGCGGGCTCCAGGATTGGTGAGGTTTCGTATCGTCAAAACTGATTCCACTAATTCCTCCTTGGGCAAGGGAGCTATTCCATTTAGAGCGATTTATTGAAAAATTATATAAATCAGCAGGTTAGGATTTCGTGGTGGAGGAATTTTTCCACTCATTTCGTTGAAAGAACCGGCCAGATCAGAGAGTTGAATGTGCTGAGGCGCCCGGAATGCAAGGGCTTGAGGGTGCTGGAGGGGACTTTCCACTCAAAACGCGATTGGCGCAGACACGGAATCGGGGAGATGAGGACAAGGGAATAATACTACATTTAACATAATATGCATTATACGAATCTTTGTATTTTGGTGCTGGCCCTTGGGTGGACAGATTTGAGACCAGACCAATCCCAAAAGCCCCAAACCCGCCCATTCCTTGACCCAGGTTAACGCCACCTCACTTCCCCTTGATTACAATGCGGGCTCCGCACCCTCACGGGGAATCTGGCATGACGATCATCGTAACCGGCGCCGCGGGCTTTATCGGTAGCAACCTCGTTCAGGCGCTCAACCAACGCAACGAAACCGAAATCATCGC
>Ga0160451_100213_pt1 | contig 47319 bp, 33 predicted proteins | sample HID1975M_E1MG_FD_108270 | JGI IMG/M metagenome (GOLD analysis project Ga0160451, IMG submission 108270) | Enriched soil microbial communities from UW Madison campus, WI, USA - HID1975M_E1 MG | ecosystem: Environmental > Terrestrial > Soil > Unclassified | place: USA: Madison, Wisconsin... | reverse complement strand
GCCGAAGGTCGGCCGCAACGATCCTTGCCCGTGCGGCAGCGGCAAGAAGTACAAGCACTGCCACGGCCAGCTGGGCTGAGCGGCGGGAGCTGCCCTCATCCGGCGCTGCGCGCCACCTTCTCCCGTAAACGGAGAAGGGACGACAGTCAGGCGTTCTATTCGCGTCCCCCGCTTGCGGTGAAGAACCTGCCTTGTACTTGATACGGTGCGGGGCGGATGAGGTGACGCGATCTGCAGGCGCCTCCTCCCAATCCTCGCCGTGGAATGGGGAGGGAGCCGTTTGCTTTCTTCCAACGCCATGACCCACTTCTTCCCCCTTGCTTGCGGGGGGAAGGCTGGAATGGGGCGACGCGATCTCCAGGTGCCCCTCCCAACCCTTCCCCGTGAACGGGGAGGGGTCGTCCGTTTTCTTCTGACACCTGACCCGCTCCTTGCCCTGCTTGCGCAGGAAGGCTGGGATGGGACGACGCGATCCTTCAAAGCCCCTTCCCCAATCCTTCCCCGTGAACGGAGGAGGGGAACCGTTTTGGTTTTCTTCCGACGCCATGACCCACTCCTTCCCTCGTTTGAGAGGAAAGGGCTGGGATGGGGGGCGTCGCGCGTCCATCCTCAACCCTCCCTCGTGATTGAGCCGTTTCGCTTTTCTTTCGACCCCCCGCGAGCGCGGAAAGAGCGGGTCACCGGGGAAGGCTGTGATAGGGGTTCCTCCATACTCCGGCCAAAGCGTTGCCTCCTCCGCCCGATGACGGCAAGCTGCCGTCATGTCCGCCGAAAAACCGCTCCGCTCCATCCATGTCGTCGCCGGGGTCATCACCGATGCGCGCGGTCGCATCCTGCTTTCGCGCCGCACCGAGGGAAGGGATCTGGCCGGGCGGTGGGAGTTCCCGGGCGGCAAACGCGAGCCCGGCGAGAGCGCCGAGGCGGCGCTGATCCGCGAGTTGCAGGAAGAACTCGGCATCACCCCTGACATCGGCGCGGCCTTTATCAACGTGCCGCAGCTCTACCCGGACAAGCGGCTGCGGCTGGATGTGCGTTTCGTGACTCATTGGCAGGGCAGTCCGCGCGGCCACGAGGGCCAGGCGCTGGCCTGGGTTGCGCCGGACAAGCTGCCGCGTTACGACATGCCACCGGCCGACAAACCGGTGGTGGCTGCGCTGCTGCAGCCGGATCGTTATCTGGTCACACCCGAACCCGGCGCGGACGCCGAAAACTGGCTGGCCACGCTGGATGCGGCGCTCGAACAAGGCATCCGCCGCGTGCAACTGCGCGCACGCACGCTGACCGGCCCTGCCTGGGAGGAACTGGCCCGCAAGGCGGTCGCCCGCTGTCGACGAGCCGATGCGGAAGTGCTGATCAATGGCGACATCGACTTGGCGAGGGTCTTGGAAACCGGCGTCCACCTGCGCGCGGCCCAGCTGCCGACACTGACCGAGCGGCCCCTGCCCGAGGGCTTGCCGGTCGCCGCCTCGTGCCACGATGCCGGCGAACTCCAACAGGCGCAGGCGCTGGGTTGCGATTTCGCGTTGCTGGGCACGCTGAAGCCAAGCGCCAGCCATCCAGGACGCAAGCCGCTCGGCTGGGACGGCTTCGCCAAGCTGCGCGAAGCGGTTTCCCTGCCCATCTACGCCATCGGCGATCTCTCGCCGGACGATCTCGCCCACGCCCGCCAGCATGGCGCGCAAGGCGTCGCCGCCATCCGTTCGCTATGGCCGGCCGAGGTGGCGGTGGCTTGAGGCGATGCGCACTACCTCTAAACGAGCGAGCCAAAGGCAGATAAGGGCACCGCAAGAAGTCGGCTGGCTGAAAAGAGGGCAGCCACCCGACTCAAGCCATTGTCACCAAGGCACACACTGCGTTTCCCCTCTCCCGCTTGCGGGAGAGGGTGCCGAAGCGGGAGAGGGTACAGAACGAAGCCGGTTGGCTGAAAAGTCCAGCTACCCCACCGAAGGCATCGCCACCAAAGCCGAAGGCGGGAGAGGATACAGAACGAAGCCGGTTGGCTGAAAAGTCCAGCTACCCTACCGAATGCATCGCCACCAAGGCGCTCCTCGCCATGCAGCACGGCAAAGCCGGGTATCTACTTCTCGGCCAAGGCCCGATAACGCGCATCCAATTCCGCCACCGCGCTGCGCAGGTGCTCCAGATCCCCGTCGTTGACCAGGATGTCGTCCGCAATCGCCAAGCGCTGGGCGCGCGTGGCCTGCGCAGCGATCATCCGGTCCGCCAGCGCCGCGTCGATGCCGTCGCGCTGCGTCAGCCGGGCGTGCTGCGTGGCTACCGGCACATCGACCACCAGGATCCTGTCCAGCCACGGATAACTTCTGCCAGCGCCACCCTCGGTCAGCAGCGGCACCATCGCCACGCTGTACGGCCCTCGCGCGGACTGGCAGATATCGCGCAGGCGGGCGCGGATGGCCGGATGCAGCAGGCCTTCCAGCACCCGGCGTTCGGCCTCGTCCTGGAATACCCGCAGGCGCAAGGCCGCCCGGTCCAGGCGGCCATCGGCCTGCAATACCTGCTGTCCGAAGTAGGCAACCACCGCTTCCAGTGCCGGCTGGCCAGGCTCGACTACCTCGCGCGCGATGACATCCGCATCGGCGACCACCACGCCCAGCGCCGCAAACGCCTTCTCGACCGCGCTCTTGCCCGAGGCGATGCCGCCGGTCAGTCCGATGATGTAGTCGCTCATGCCCGCATTATCGCCGAGCGGTCGTCCGTGCAGGCGCGGGCTTCATATCGTCCGGGTACATGCTTGGGAAGTTTCCGAACTGCGATGGATTGCAGTGGCGCATGGCCGCTAGCGGCGCTGGCCCCTGTGGTAGCGACGTCAGTCGCGATGAAACTTTGCCGAGAGCCGCCTGTCGCGACTGACGTCGCTCCCACAAAGGGAAGGGACGAGGTCTACCGCAACCCCGCAAAGCGCAGGTATGCATTGACCATGCGCTCGCCCCAGAAGAATACGATCCAGCCGGCGATGGCCAGGTACGGGCCAAAGGGAATCGGCGTGGCGCGGTCGCGGCCCTTGGCCGCCAGCCAGATAGAGCCGATGATCGCGCCGACCAGCGAGGAAATCAGGATGGTCGGCAGGATGCCATTGAGCCCGACCCACGCGCCGATGGCCGCCAGCAACTTGAAGTCGCCATGGCCCATGCCTTCCTTGCCGGTGATCTGCTTGAACAGCCACCACACCGACCATAGCGATACGTAGCCGGCCACCGCGCCCAGCACGGCCGGCTTGGACACCATGTACAGGTTGTCGGTACTGGCGATCAGGCCCAGCCACAGCAGCGGCAGGGTCAGCTGGTCGGGCAGCAGCCGCGTGCGCAAGTCGATGCCCGACAGCGCGATCAGGAAGCAACTCAGCAGCGCCGCGCCAAAGCCCTGCCAGCCGAAGCCGAAATGCCACACCGAGGCTACCGCCGCCAACGCGGTCAGCAGTTCCACCAGCGGGTACTGCGGCGAAATCGGCGCCTTGCAGTAGCGGCATTTGCCGCGCAGCGCCAGCCAGCTGAACAGCGGGATGTTCTCGAACCACGCCAGCTGGTGCTTACAGTGCGGGCAATGCGAACGCTCCACCACGATGCCCGGTGGTGGCGGGTCGTAGATCTCGGGCAGCTCCAGAATCTCACTGGCGTCACGCTTCCACTGCCACTCCAGCCGTCGCGGCAGCCGCAGGATCACCACATTGAGGAAACTGCCGACCAGCAGGCCGAGCGTGGCGACGACCGGATAGCCGAGGCCGGGGTTCTGATCAAGAAATGCCACGCTGTATTTATCCGACCACCATCGCCAGCTTGAAGATGGGCAGATACATGCCGACAACCATGCCACCGACGATAATGCCGATGAACACCATGATCATCGGCTCGATCAGGCTGGCCAGCGCGTCGACCGCGTTGTTGACTTCCTGCTCGTAATACTCGGCGACCTTGAACAGCATCGTATCCAGCGCGCCGGCTTCCTCGCCGATGGCGGTCATCTGGATGACCATGTGCGGGAATAGCTGGGTCTGCTTCATTGCCATGTTGACCGGATAGCCAACGGCGACGTCATCACGGACACGGAAAACAGCTTTCTCGTACACGGTATTGCCGGTTGCACCCGCGATAGTGTCGAGCGCTTCCACCAGCGGCACGCCGGCCTTGAAGGTCACCGCCAGGGTGCGCGAAAAACGCGCGATCGCTGAGTTGTGCATGATCTGGCCGATGACCGGCACCTTGAGAATCATGCGATCGAGGAAGTGCTGGAACGCTGGCGAACGTTTCTTGAAGAAGATGAAAGCAAAAATTCCGCCCACCACCAAACCCAATACCATCCACCAGTACGACACCATAAACTCGGACGCTCTGACAATCATCCGGGTGAAGGCAGGCAATTCCGCACCGAAGTCGCGGAAGACGATCTCGAACTGCGGCACCACGAAGATGAGCAGGATGGCGCTGACGACAAGCGCCACTGCGATCGTCATGATGGGATAGAACAGCGCCTTCTTGATCTTGCCCTTCAGCGCTTCGATATTTTCCTTATAGCTGGCAATAGTTTCTAGTACCGTTTCCAGCACGCCGGCACCCTCACCGGCGATCACCAAGCCGCGATACAACTCGTCGAACTGGACGGGATGCTTGCTGATGGCTTCTGACAACGACGAGCCACCCTCGATATCGTTGCGGATGGTTTCTACCATCTTCTTCATCCGCACATTCTTCTGGCCACCGGCGATGATTTCCAGACCAGAAATGAGCGGCACGCCCGACTTCATCATCGTCGCCAGCTGGCGACTAAAAAATGCGATTTCCTTCGGCGAAATCGGCTTGCCGGCCGAACCGAACAACGGCTTTGACTTGGGCTTGACGGTGCCGGGCGTGATGCCTTGGCGGCGCAGCTCAGCACGGAGCAGGTTGGCGTTGCGCGCCTCGCTCTCGCCCTTCATCTTGACGCCACGCTTGTCGGTGCCTTCCCAAACGAATGGGACCAGCAGCTTGGTGGCGCGTTCGGTGGGTGCGCCAGCTCTGGCGGTTTTCTTGGCGACGCTACGGGTGACGGCCATGACTGATTCCCCTACCGGCTTCCCCAGCCGGATGTACTCACCCCATGGTAGCGGTTTATCGGCGGAAGGGAACTACCCTGCGCTGTGACGCAGGGCAGGATTCCGGCGTTGTCTATCCGCCCTTCGGCACCTTACCCCTGTGAACGGGGGACGAAGCGTTCTCTTGTCCCTTTGAAACCACTCCCTTCCTCGTTTGCGGGGGTAGGGTGGGGGCCGTTGTCAGTCCTTCGTCACCCGATTGATCTCGGCCAAGCTGGTCAGCCCGTTCTGGACCTTGAGCAGCGCCGACTGGCGCAGATCGGGGATGCCGGCCTTCTGCGCCACCTCGGCGATCTGAATCGCATTGCCGCCCTGCAGGACGATTTCGGAGACAGCATCGCTCATTGGCATGACCTGATAGATGCCCATGCGGCCCTTGTACCCCTCAGTACACTCGTCGCAACCGACTGGCTCGTAGAGCTTAATGCCCGCATCGACCTGTTGTTGGGTAAAACCCTCTGCGAGCAGTGCGTTGGCCGGCAAATCCACCGGGCGCTTGCACTTGCTGCATAACCGGCGGGCCAGGCGCTGGGCAATGATCAGCGTGACAGAACTGGTGATGTTGTACGGTGCGATGCCCATATTCATCAGGCGGGCGATGGTCTGCGGTGCGTCGTTCGTATGTAGCGTGGACAGCACCATGTGGCCGGTCTGAGCCGCCTTGATGGCGATTTCGGCCGTCTCCAGGTCGCGGATTTCGCCGACCATGATGATGTCCGGGTCCTGGCGCAGGAAGCTGCGTAGCGCCGCGGCGAAGGTCATGCCACGCTTGACGTTCTGTTGCACCTGGTTGACGCCGGGCAAGCGGATTTCGACTGGATCCTCGGCGGTGGAGATGTTGCGGGTCTCGTCGTTGAGGATGCCCAACGCGGTATACAGCGACACCGTCTTGCCCGAGCCGGTCGGGCCGGTGACTAGCACCATGCCGTATGGCTTGTGGATGGCCTCCTCGAACAGCTTCTGCTGATCCGGCTCATAGCCCAGCTTGTCGATGCCCAGTTTGGCGGCGCTGCCGTCGAGGATACGCAGTACGATCTTCTCGCCGAACAGCGTCGGCAGCGTGCTGACGCGAAAGTCGATCTGCTTGGTCTTGGACAGGTTCAGCTTGATGCGGCCATCCTGCGGCACGCGCTTCTCGGCAATATCCAATTGCGACATGACCTTCAGGCGCGCAGCGATGCGGTCCTTGAGCTTGGTCGGCGCCTTGGCCACCTGCTTGAGGATGCCGTCGATGCGCAGGCGCACCCGGTAATCGGTCTCGTACGGCTCGAAGTGGATATCCGAAGCGCCGCGCTTGATCGCGTCGACCAATACCTTGTTGACGAACTTGACGACGGGCGTGTCGTCGCCCTTGGCGTCGACGCCGGACTCGCTGGTGCCATCGTCCTCGGTGCCGACTTCCAGATTTTCCAGTCCCTCATCATCACCATCGCCAAAGCTGCTGCCCAGATTGGAGGAGGCATTTGCCCACTGGTCGATAGCGCGGCGCAACGAGTCCTCATCGACGAGGATAGGCTCCACCACCAGGTTGGTATGGAACTTAATTTCGTCCAGCGCATGCGTTTTGGTTGGGTCGGACACGCCTACAAACAGCCGAGTACCACGCTTGAATAGGGGCAGGACCTGGTGTTTCTGTATCAATTCCTCGCTGACCAGCTTCATCGCGCTATGCACAGTATCGAAGGATGTGACATCCAGCAGCGGCATGCCGAATTCGATAGCGTTGGCGGCCGCTAGCTGCGGCGCGGTAACCAGTTTCTTTTCCGCGACCCACTGTGAGAGTGGAACCTTGGCTTCGGTGGCATTGGTCATCGCATTGCGAGCACCGGCTTCATCCAGTGCACCGTCCATCACCAAGCGGCGGGCGATACCAGTGATACCTACTAGATTGGGAGGACTGGAGACAGCATTCATAATTAGAACTCGCTTAGATTCTTACGCCACATGCCAGTAATAAGCAGCTATCATCGATTGCAGGATATGGACCGATGAATCGGCTTACTATCAGCCAGGGAATTCATACAATCAAGGGCTTGGTCCATTGATTCCTGCCGCTGCAGCGCTAACAACTTCCCTGCGCCAGCTTGCCAGCTGCTCGTCAGAAGTGTGCTGAACAAGATTGTGTGCTTCTTGCGGATCTTTGTTCAAGTCGAAGACATACTCGTAACTATTATCCCAGTCACGCCAATATTTCCAGAGGCGTCCATCCTCGCGTATGTCATATAGGCCAGTCAGTGATCCTTGCTGAAAATGGATTGTCTGGTGACTGCGAGGCGACTGTAGAGGAATGCCACGCCACGAGGAAGGAAGGGGTATACCGAACTCCTCGAGAATCGTTGGCGCGATGTCAATCTGCGATGTAATCGGGCGGGATGGCATGTCCTTCAAGGCGGCTCCATAGCGGATGAACAGCAATGGGACGCTCAGTACGCCTTCATGCGTGCCTTGCGCATGGGCCAGCATGCCGTGCTCGCCGAGCATCTCGCCATGATCCCCGGTGATGACCACCAGCGCATCGCGCAGGTAGCCTTTCTCGCCGAGCTGTCGCAAAAGCCTGTCCAGGACACCGTCGAACTGCACCATACCATTGTCATAATAGTTGGTGACCTGCTTGCGCAGTGCCGGTGTGACCTTTGCCGTATCGAGGAATCGCCCATAGTAGTTCCGGAAAGGATGATAGAGATTCGATTCCGGTAGCCGCTTGCCGAGCCCGTGCGACGACATCAGATGAAACTGCAGCATGACGGCCTCACCGGGCGTGTGTTCTGGAAGCCTGCCGGCGCGATCCAGCACCAACTGATCGTCGTTCATGTAGTAATCCGATTGCATGTGGCCATCGAAATACTCGTCTACTTCGCCATAGGCTTCGCGCAGCCCGTAGAAATTGGTGTGATCCCCACCGAGGATCATGTGCACGGAATATCCGTGCAGTCGCAGCACCTCCTGCAACGTGATGGGGCGGGTCGGCAATTCATGCACGTACCGGGATGATGCCAGCGCAAGCAGGCCACAGGTCGATTCTGCGCAAACGGTACGGACGCGATCCACGCGTATGTTTGGTTCGCGCAGTAGGAGAGCATCCAGCCTGGGAGTTGATGCACGCGGGTATCCATAGGCTTTCAAACGGTCGGCGCGTAGGGCATCGCCAACGATGAGGATGATGTTCGGGGATTTGTCCAGCAAGACCGGGCGATAGCGGCTGCGTGCAGCCGCTTCCATCGCGTCGACATGCGGCCCGGCCCGCGAGTGGCTCTGCACGAGGTCGCCGGTGCCCGACAAGAAAGACACGCTCAACGGCTCCTGGGCAGTGACCGGGGGCAGCATCAGGAATTCGACTCCCACCAGTGCGGCAACCAGGAGTGTCAGTGGTGCCGCGAGCCGTGCGTTTCCCGAATGGATAATCCTGGCGATCCATGCTTCTCCAAGCAACCATCGGTATGCGCATAACAGGAGTATGCAGAACAGTAGCGTCAGTATCGTCAACGGGACATGTAATGGATATCCCAAAGATCTGAAGACATCATCTGCCTGGGAGGCGTAGGCGCTGATCAAGGGCCAAGTGATAATGCGTCCCCATGAAGACAGCCCTACGTACGCAGCTAGGTAATATCCAAGCAGTAGGCCCAGCGTCGTCGCGGTCATGATCGAAACCAATGCCCTCACGGACCTGCTTCGCGGGAACCATTGCCACAGAAACAGCTTGAGGCAGGCCAACCCCAGCCAGAGACTAAAGACGATTTTCAGGTGGGGCCATACCGCCGAAGCGGGTGCATCGAAGCGTCCGATGTAAAGCCATAAAAACAGGCCGCTGGATATCAGCCATGGCGCCAGATCCAGGGTCAGGCTGCTCCACCAGCGGGGTGTTGCGGTTTCATGCATTGCGGATGACTACTAGCCTGGACAGGCCGAACAGGTTCACCGGGGTGCAGGATTGGACCTGCCAGGCATGCGACAGTATGTGGCGGCCGTAATCGAAATCGGAACGAAAGCCAATCCGGTCTGCCACGGAGCGCACGATCCGCTCTAGCAGCCACCAGAAGCGGCTCCCCGAGAAATGGTTGACGATGACGATGTATCCACCCGGACGACAGACCCGGCGAAGTTCTGATACTAGTTGATCCGGGTTCGGAGTCACCGAAAGCACGTAGGGGACCGTGATGCAATCGAAACTGGCGTCTTCAAAATCGAGTGCTTCGGCGTCCATGAGGTGCAGATCAATTTCTCGTCCTTGCATCTCGCTGGCACGTTTGCGCGCTCGGCCCAACATTTCGGGCGACAAATCTATGCCGGTCAAGCTCGCATCATGCGGGTATTGGTTCAGGGTCAACCCCGTACCTATGCCGATTTCGAGGATGCGGGTTGGTTCAAGTTCATGGACAGTACGTGCCATCCGTTTTCTTCCAGGTCCCAGGACAGCACCGAACAGCAGGTCGTAGAGTGGTGCGTAGAAACGATAAGCACTGACGACGTTTTTGGACGAAATGTCTGGCATGGGGCAATGTTTCTTCCTAGCAGGGCGATGGAAATTTTAGACATAAAGAAACCCCGTCAGAGCGGGGTTTACAAGCTGTCCCACTATAGGGACTAATTGGTATGGACACCGTTGGTACAATCATCAGCTATGCGGTTGCCAATCGAAGAATTGACCCGGCATGTCCAAGTAATGCGATCACCTGAATTTGCAGATGGAAGGTTTGGCGTCAAAGTTATGCTGGAGCGGCCGCTTTGGGATGAACCTGTGATCGCTCCTAGCGCTGTACAGTCGACGCTTTCATCTACCCAAAAGCATAGATTTGCTTGTCCGCTGGAATGATTTTCCGCGATCTTGATTTTCTCGCCACCCAGACCCCCAATCGCATTGGTGACGTCCGCCTTGGCCGTGTAATCCTGATAAGCAGGCAAAGCAATTGCCGCAAGAATCGCAATGATTGCCACGACAATCATTAATTCAATCAATGTGAACCCATGCATATGCGGGTGTTTCATGGCATTCCCCCTTGGTCGTCAGGACAAAAGCAGGAAACATGCCAATTTTGGCGAAGATTTTTAATCTGATCTGAGAAGGAACAAACCCCGCCTAAGGCGGGGTTTGTAGTAAGCCCAGCGCGACCGGCAGATAGCCGGTTGAGGCTTGCCTTAGTTGACCTGGACGCCGTTGGTGCAGTTTGCAGCGATACGGCTGCCAATCGAGCGGGTAACCGCACAGGCCCAAGTGATGCGGTTGCCACCGGTGCCGAAGGTAGGCGTCAGCGTCACGGTGGAACGGTCGCTCGTCGAAATGCCGGTCAGAACACCGCCAGCAGCACAGGTGCCTGTAGCGGTGCCACGACAAATATCTGCTTGCGTGGCAGGAAGGGCGCCTGAACCGAAATTCTCACCAACCTTGATCTTCTCGCCGGCAAGGCCAGCGATGGCGTTGCTAACGTCCGCCTTGGCAGTGTAGTCCTGGTAAGCCGGCAGCGCGATGGCGGCCAGGATGGCGATGATGGCGACCACGATCATCAGTTCGATCAGGGTGAAGCCCTGCATGTTCTTCTTCATAACGATTCCCCTTTCAGGATTGGCTTGATTGAAACGATGGGACACACAAGCCCGCGTGTCCCGTGGACCGTGGGCGCCGTGCTGGCGCACGTGCTTGTGGAATAGAGCAGATTGCGTGCCAACTTCCGCGGTCCTTTCCTGTCCTGCGGCTTGCATCACAGGAAAGACCCCGAACCCGAAGTCGGAGCGGACTATGGCATCAAACGGAGCGGCTGGGTATCGGGGAGGCGGCGATGCAAATCCGAGGCGCGTCACAATCCCGACAATCGGTGGAAGCGGGCTTGTGAAGGCTGTGAATGAAGTGACTCCTGACGTCAGAAAGTGACGAGATGCGTCAGCCGGGCGTCAAGGATCTGGCAGTAAATGGGAGTGTGTCAGCCAGCAGGAAAGCGAAGCCTCGGCCCGGGTCTACATCACCATCGCATCCGGCTAGCGCGAGTCGCGGCGTGGCTGATGATTTGGGAACTGCGATTCCATATGCGGGTAGCGAATCCTGTTTCGTACTCGATGCGGCCCAAGAGGGGCAAGGGGCGCGTGAATGTCTTGCGCCAAATGCAAGCTCTGGCTTCCGGCTTCGGAACCGTTATGTGTGTTTGCCACGGCTGGCTTCGGTTCCCCCCTCACCCGCCTTCGGCACCCTCTCCCCCGTTACGGGGGAGAGGGGAGTGTTGGAGATATTCGTGGCTTGAAACTCGGGCACTTTTTCTGAGCAGCGTTGTGAAGGCTGGTGTCTCATCCTCCTGCTTTTGCTCGAAGCGGAGGCGGACGAATTCTTCCCTGGGCGGGGAAGGGAGTTGAGCAATGATTTACGGCGGCATCCAGGGCGAAGATGCGGCGGGCCTACTCCATCCCCAGCTTCTTGAGCTTGTAGCGCAGGGCGCGGAAGGTGATGCCGAGCTGGGCGGCGGCGCGGGTCTTGTTCCAGCGATTGTCTTCCAGTGCCTTCTGGATGGCGGCGCGCTCTAGTTGCTCGATGTAGGAGGGCAGGGCCCCGCCTGCGGGGTCGATGTCGATGGCGCCGGGGGCGTCGGGCACGACTTCGCTGCCGAAATCGCCGCCGAACTTCCTGCCTTGCGGCGGCTGCGGCAGATACAGATCGTCGATTTCGATGCCGTGGCCTTCGGACATGGCCAGCGCGCGCTCGAGGATGTTCTCCAGTTCGCGCACGTTGCCGGGAAAGGGATAGCGGCCCAGCGCGGCCATCGCGTCGGGCGACACGGACGGCGGATTGCGGCCGTGCTGGTCGGCCAGGCGGTCGAGGATGGCGCTGGTCAGCTGCGGCAGGTCGCCGGTACGCTCGCGCAGCGGCGGCACGCGCAGCTCGATGACGTTGATGCGGTAGTACAGGTCGTGGCGGAAGCGCCCGTCGTTGGCCAGTTCGCCCAGATCCTTGTGGGTGGCCGACAGGATGCGCACGTCCACCTGCACCTCGGTCGGGGCGCCGACCGGGCGGATGGCCTTTTCCTGGATGGCGCGCAGCAGCTTGACCTGCATCGGCAGCGGCAGTTCGGCTACCTCGTCCAGGAACAGCGTGCCGCCGTTGGCGGCCTGGAACAGGCCGGCCTTGTCGGCATGGGCGCCGGTGAAGCTGCCCTTCTTGTGGCCGAAGAACTCGCTTTCCATCAGTTCGGCGGGGATGGCGCCGCAGTTGACCGGCACGAACGGCCCGGCGGCGCGCGCGCCCTGCTCATGGATGGTGCGGGCGACCAGTTCCTTGCCGGTGCCGGACTCGCCCATGATGTAGACCGGCGCCTGGCTGCGGGCGACCTTGCCGATGGTTTCGCGCAACGACGCCATCGCCGCGCTGCCGCCGATCAGGCGGCTGGCCTGCTCGGCAGGCGGTGGAGGCGGCGAGGCGCGGTCGGTGTTGTTGAGTTCCAGCGCATGCTTGACGAGGCCGCGCAGCACGGTCAGATCCACCGGCTTGCTGACGAAGTCGAACGCGCCGGCCTTCAGCGCCTCGACCGCCAGTTCGATGTTGCCGAAGGCGGTGATCATCGCCACCGGCAGTTTGGGGTGGTTGCGGGCGATCTCGCCGACCAGGTCGATGCCGTTGCCGTCGGGCAGGCGCATGTCGGTGAAGCAGAGGTCGTAGGCATTGCGCGATAGCAACTCGCGGGCTTCGCCCAGGTTGGCCGCGGTGTCGATGCGAAGGCCCATGCGACCCAGTGTCAGGGTCAGCAGTTCACGGATGTCGCGCTCGTCGTCGACGATTAGGGCACTGCGGTTTTGGCTCATGAATCCCCCCTCGGGCCCCTGTGGCGACAGTGTAAGGCTGAACGGAGTAGGGGCCAACCTGTCGGGGGAATGCTTACCGAGTTGCCCCCATCCGCCCTCCGGGCACCTTCCCCCGTAAACGGGGGAAGGGAAGGGAATGGATGGTTCCCTCCGCAACGAGGGAAGGAAACGGAATGGATGGCTTGCTCCGCGACGGGGAAGGGAGGGGCGGATCCGGTTTTGCTCCCTCCTCCGTTTACGGGGGAGGGTTGGGGTGGGGGCATCTTTCCGTGAGACGCCGGGCAATCACGTCGTGGATGCCTTGCAGGTTGGACGCGATTTCGTGATTCCAGAACCGCAGCACCTGCAATCCTTTGCGGTGGAGGAAAAGATCGCGCGCCGGGTCGGAGGAGCAGTCCAGATGCTGGCCGCCGTCGGCTTCGATCACCAGCCCCGCTTCCAGGCAGGTGAAGTCGACGATGTAGGGACCGATGGGGTATTGCCGGCGGAAGCGGTGGCCGTCGATCTGGCGGTTCCGCAGGAGTGACCAGAGCGCACGTTCTGCCGGCGTCATGGCGCTGCGGAGTTCGCGGGCTCGGTCGCGCTTCTGTCCTTGGCGCATGTGCACGTCCTGTGCGTGGAGAAGGTTGGAGATTTTGCTTTTGTTCGCCGGGAATGCAAATGAATCGCGTGCCCCCATCCGCCCTTCGGGCACCTTCCCCCGTAAACGGGGGAAGGGAAAGGCCGCAGATTCTTCTTTTGGCTCCCTCCTCCGTTTACGGGGGAGGGTTGGGGTGGGGGGACGCTCGGGTCGGGCAATCAGGGCTGCAGCGCGTGCACGCCCGCCAGGGTGATGCGGAAGCAGCTGCCGCCGCCGGGGACGGCGACGTAGTCGAGCGCGGCCTGGTTGGCGCGGCACAGTTCGCGGGCGATGTAGAGGCCCAGGCCGGTGCCGTGCTCGGACGTGGTGAAGAACGGCCGGAACAGCTGGGATGCCACGCCTTCCGGGATGCCGGGGCCGCGGTCGAGCACGTCGATCATCGGCCGGCGGTCCACATCGAACACGCGGATGCGCACGCGCGCCGGTTCGCCCGGCAGGCGGCCGTAGTTGAGCGCGTTCTGTACCAGCACGGTCAGCACCTGGTGCAGGTGGCGGCTGTCGATGACGCCATGGATGGGCCTGACGCCGATCACGGCGACCAGGCTGTCGGTTTCGATGGACAGGGTCTGCTGGTAGTCGTCGACGAAGCGGCGCACGAAGGCATGGAGATCGATGTGCTCCGGGTTGGCGCGTTCGCGCCGGGCCAGGCCGAGGACGCTTTCGACGATGCCGTTGGTGCGCTGGCATTGCTGGTGGATGATCTGCAGCAGGCGGCGATCGCCGTCGGCCATCTTGTCCGATTCCTCCAGCAGCTGGACCGCGTAGTTGATCGCCGCCAGCGGGTTGCGGATCTCGTGCGCCAGGCTGGCCGAGAAGCGGCCCAGCGCGGCCAGCGTCAGCGATTCGGCGCGGCGCGAAGCCACGGTGGCGTCGTCCAGGAAGACCAATGAGGTCTCGCTGTCGGCCAGCAGGCGGGCGAACCGCGGCTGTACTTCCGGCTGATCGGGCGACAGCTGCAGCGGGGTGTCGTCGACTTCCCAGCCGTTGCGCCATTGCTGCAGCCGGCGGGCCAGTTCCGGCGCCAGTTGGCCGAGCAGCGGGCCGTTGCCGTCGGTCTCTTGCGCGCTGCGCTCGCTGAGCAGGCCGCTGGCGGCCTCGTTGATCAGCTTGATGCGGTTGTGCGCGTCCACCACCAGCACGCCGGTGCGCATGCGGCGGATGATCAGCTCGTTGATTTCGAACAGGTTGGCGACCTCGGCGCCGCGCTGCTCGGCCAGCGCCTGGCTGGAACGCGCGCGCTGGCCCAGCTGGTGGGCCAGGTAGGCCACCGACAGGTAGCCGATGGCGAACATGATGACTTCCGGCAGCGAACGCACGTCGCCGTCGTGAAGCAGCGTGCCGAAATATTCGCCGAACAGTGCGGCCAGGGCGGTGCCGGCCACCAGCACCGCATGGCGCCGCCGCGTCAGCAGCAGGCAGGCGGCCGCGACGTTGAACACCAGCATCATCGCGATGCCGGCGGTGGCCGCGGGAATGGCGTGGGTGGCCAGCATCGCCACCGCGATGTCGATCAACACGCCAGCCAGCACCAGCGGCACCAGCCAGCGTTCCTGCCGGCCCAGCAGCAGGAACACGATCGTGGCGGCCAGATAGAAGACGGCCACGACCGCGCCCAGGGTGGGATGGCGCATCTGGCCGAGCATCCCCGACAGCGGGCTGAACATCAGCGCGGCCAGGATGCCGGCCTCCAGCACGCGGTACAGCGAGAAGAAGTACAGCTCCCGGACCGGGACCGAACGGATGCGCGGCAGGAACGCGGGACGTGGCGACAAGGCGTGGACCCTTCCCCTGGGAGGAGGCAAGTATAGGCGCAGCCCATCGCCGCGATGGACAGGCGGTTTTGCGCCGTCCGGCCGGGTGGGCGACAATAGGGGGCTTGCCTGCCCCCTGATGGCGGTTGTCCCGGCCATGTGTCCGGGTGGGCGACGTCTTTCTGTTCCCTACCCACGGTGACGCATGAATTTCCACGAATACCAGGCAAAACAACTGTTTGCCGACTACGGCATCCCGGTCCCGGCAGGACGCGTCGCGTCCACCGCCGATGAGGCGGTCGATGCGGCCAAGGCTTTGGGCGACGGCCCCTGGATGGTCAAGGCCCAGATCCATGCGGGCGGCCGCGGCAAGGCCGGCGGCGTGAAGTTCTGCAAGACCACCGACGATGTGAAGGCCGCCGCCGAGAAGATGCTCGGCACCAACATGGCCACCTACCAGTCCGCCGGCGTGGCCCTGCCGGTCAACCTGGTGCTGGTCACCGAAGCCGGCGAGATCGCCAAGGAACTGTACCTGTCGGTGCTGGTGGACCGCGGCACCCAGTCGATCACCTACATCGCCTCGAGCGAGGGCGGCGTGGACATCGAGCAGGTCGCGGCCGAGACCCCCGAGAAGATCCAGACGTTGAATGTCAGCTTCGTCGAAGGCTTCCAGGCCTACCAGGGGCGCGAGATCGGCTTCAAGCTCGGCCTGACCGCCAAGCAGGCCAACCAGCTGGCCAAGATCATGGGGGGCCTGTACACGCTGTTCAACGAGAAGGACCTGGCGCTGGTCGAATTGAACCCGCTGGCCATCCTGGACAACGGCGACCTGTACGCGCTGGACGGCAAGGTCAATTCCGACGACAACGCCACGTTCCGCCACAAGGACCTGGCCGCGATGCGCGACACATCGCAGGAAGACGAGGCCGAAGTGCGCGCCAGCGAGTACGACCTGAACTACGTGACCATGGACGGCAACATCGGCTGCATGGTCAACGGCGCGGGCCTGGCGATGGCGACGATGGACGTTATCGCGCTCAACGGCGGTTCGCCGGCGAACTTCCTCGACGTCGGCGGCGGCGCGACCAAGGAGCGCGTGACCGAGGCGTTCAAGCTGATCCTGTCCAGCGACAAGGTCAAGGCGATCTTCGTCAACATCTTCGGCGGCATCGTCCGCTGCGACATGATCGCCGAGGGCATCATCGCCGCGGTCAAGGAAGTGGACGTCAAGGTTCCGGTGGTCGTCCGTCTGGAAGGCACCAACGTCGAAGCGGGCAAGAAGCTGCTGGCCGAATCCGGCCTGGCCATCACCCCGGCCGACGACATCAACGACGGCGCCAAGAAGGCCGTCGCCGCCGTCGCCGCCTGAACCCACGAGACTAGGAAGAATTCATGTCTGTTTTGATCAACAAGAACACGAAGGTCATCGTGCAGGGCTTCACCGGCCAGCAGGGCACCTTCCACGCGACCCAGATGGTCGAGTACGGCACCCAGGTCGTCGGTGGCGTGACCCCGGGCAAGGGCGGTACCGTCCATATCGAACTGCCGGTGTTCAACACCGTGCGCGAAGCCGTGGAAGCCACCGGTGCCGACGCGTCGGTCATCTACGTGCCGCCGCCGTTCGCGGCTGACGCGATCCTCGAAGCGGCCGCGGCCGGCATCAAGGTCATCGTCTGCATCACCGAAGGCATCCCGGTGCTGGACATGCTGCGCGTCAAGAACGTGCTGAAATCCCATCCGGACGTGACCCTGGTCGGGCCGAACTGCCCCGGCGTCATCACCCCGGGCGAGTGCAAGATCGGCATCATGCCGGGCCACATCCACATGCCGGGCAAGATCGGCATCGTGTCGCGTTCGGGCACGCTGACCTATGAGGCGGTCAAGCAGACCACCGCGGCGGGCCTAGGCCAGTCGACCGTCATCGGCATCGGCGGCGATCCGATCAACGGCCTGAACTTCGTCGACTGCCTGAAGCTGTTCAACGAGGATCCGCAGACCGAGGGCATCATCATGGTCGGCGAAATCGGTGGCGACGCCGAGGAAGCGGGCGCCGAGTACATCAAGGCCCACGTGAAGAAGCCGGTGGTCGGTTTCATCGCCGGCGCGTCGGCCCCTCCGGGCAAGCGCATGGGCCACGCCGGCGCGATCGCCTCGGGCGGTTCGGGCACGGCGGCCGGCAAGTTCGCCGCGATGGAAGCGGCCGGCGTCACCACGGTGCGCTCACCGGGCGACTTGGGTGCGGCGATCGCGGCGCGGTTGAAGTAAGCGGCGGTAACGCTGCAGTTTGTCGAAAGGCCGCCTTCGGGCGGCCTTTTTTGTTGGGGAAGTGGGCCCTCATCCGCCCTTCGGGCACCTTCTCCCGCAGGCGGGAGAAGGGAAAGGCAACCGCAACCTGACCGCCACTGCAGACGGCAGCAGGCAAACCATCCAGATGATCACTCGGAAGCTGCTTCGTTCCCCTCTCCCGCATGCGGGAGAGGGGTAGGGGTGAGGGCAGCTTTTCCTACAACACCCTCCTCCTTGTACCGACTTTGATCCGCCATGCGATGCGGCATCGTCAGACGCTTGCCAGCGAGGGAGAACGACATGCGGCACGGATGCAAGACGGGCCAGGCCAAGGCCCTGCGGCGCCGGATGACCGACGCCGAGCGCCTTCTGTGGTTCCGGCTACGGGACCGCCGACTGCTCGGATGCAAGTTCCGCCGGCAATGGCCGATCGGGCCTTACGTGGTCGACTTCGCCTGCGTCGAGCATGCGCTGGCCATCGAAATCGACGGCAGCCAGCATCTGGATTCGGCTTCCGACAAGGCGCGGGATGCCTGCCTGCGTGGAAAGGGCTACTCCGTGTTGCGCTTCTGGAATAATGAGGTGCTCGCGGGACTGGATGCCGTCTGCGAGACGATCGCGCAGCGCCTGGCCGCCGATCGCCGTTTCCTCCTTCCTCCTGAGACCCCGGAGGATCCAGCAGAAGGCCGCTGACATGCCCGAACCGCTTCGCATCGCCCTGGCCCAGTTCGATTTCCCGGTCGGGGATGTCGCCGGCAATGCCGCGCGCATCCGCACGATGATCGCCGAGGCGCGCGACGAGTACGGGGCCGATCTGGTGCTGTTCCCGGAGCTGGCGCTCAGCGGCTATCCGCCGGAGGATCTGCTGCTGCGGCCGCGCTTCCTGTCCGATTGCGAAACCGCGCTGAGTAAGATCGCATCGGCCACACAGGGCATCGTCGCGGTGGTTGGTTGGCCGCAATCGGCCGGCAGCGTGGTCTACAACGCGGCCAGCGTGCTGCGCGATGGCGCCATCGAATCGACCTACCGCAAGCGCGAACTGCCCAACTACGCCGTGTTCGACGAGCGGCGCTATTTCGACGTGGATCCCGATGGCGGTTCCTGCGTGTTCGACGTCAAGGGCGTGCCGGTCGGCCTGGTGATCTGCGAGGACCTGTGGTTCCCCGAACCGCTGGCCGACACGGTGAAGACGGGCGCGCAACTGGTGGTGGTGCCCAATGCGTCGCCATTCGAACGCGACAAGCATGCCCAGCGCGATGCGCTGCTCGCCGAACGCGTGCGCGACAGCGGCGTGGCGTTGGCCTATCTCAACGTGGTCGGCGGGCAGGACGCGCTGGTGTTCGACGGGTCATCGGTGGTCGCCGATGGCGATGGCACGGTGCATCCGGCGGCGGCCGCGTTCACCGATCAGTGGCTGGTGATCGATTACGACGCCGGCACGCGCAAGTTCTCGCCGGTGCAGTGGGTGGACGATGGCGACGAGAGCCGCGAGGCGCTGGCCTGGCGCGCGATCGTGCGCGGATTGCGCGACTACTGCGGCAAGAACGGGTTTACGAAGGTGTGGCTGGGGCTGTCCGGCGGCATCGATTCGTCGCTGGTGCTGGCGCTGGCGGTCGATGCGCTTGGCGCGGACAACGTCACGGCCATCCGTCTGCCGTCGCGCTATACCGCCGGGCTGTCCAACGATCTGGCCGCCGAGCAGTGCCAGGCGCTGGGCGTGCGGATGGAGACGGTGTCCATCGAGGCGCCGTTCAAGGGATTCCTGGAAGCGCTGGGGCCGTTGTTCGAAGGCACGCAGCCCGACGTGACCGAAGAGAACCTGCAGTCGCGCAGCCGCGGCGTCATCCTGATGGCGCTGGCCAACAAGTTCCATGGGCTGCTGCTGACCACCGGCAACAAGAGCGAGTACGCGGTCGGCTACGCGACGATCTACGGCGACATGTGCGGCGGCTACGCGCCGATCAAGGATCTGTATAAGACCGAGGTGTTCGCACTGGCGCGCTGGCGCAACACGGTCGGCGGCGCGCCGGTGATTCCGCCGGCGGTGATCGACCGTCCGCCATCGGCCGAGCTGCGCGAGAACCAGCTCGATCAGGACTCGTTGCCGCCGTACGACGTGCTCGACGCCATCCTGTACCGCTATGTCGATCAGGAGCAGTCGCGCGACGAGATCGTCGCCGCCGGTTTCAATGCCGACGTGGTGGATAGGATGCTGCGGCTGGTGCGTACCAGCGAATGGAAGCGGCAGCAGTCCGCGCCGGGACCGAAGATCTCGCGCCGCGCATTCGGCCGCGAGCGGCGCTATCCGATCACCAACCGCTACGGGTTGTAGCGACGAGGCACGCGGCGGCTACGCCAGCCGCACCGCCTGGCCGCTGACCCGGATCGGACCGGCGGCGCCGATGTCGACGACGAGATGGCTGGGGCGTCCCATGTCCTCGCCCTGCAGGATCGCGATGCGGGCGGGCGGCTCCACCAGTCGCAGTTCGCGCAGGTAGGCGCCGAAGGCCGCCGCGGCCGCGCCGGTGGCCGGGTCCTCGACCACGCCGCCGACCGGGAAGGGATTGCGCGCGTGATAACGCAGGGCCGACTCCCGCCAGATCAGATCAACCGTCGTCAGATCGTGGGCGAGCATCAGATCCCGCAGGCCGGCGAAGTCGTAGTCGAGCGCGGCCAGGCGCTCGCGGGTGGCGGCCGCGATGATGAGATGGCTTGCGCCGGCATAGGCCACGCGGGCGGGCAGGGCCGGGTCCAACTCGTCCGCGTTCCATCCCAATCGCGCCAGGATCTGATCGAGCAGATCGGCGGGAAGCGAGGCCTCCACATGCGGCGGCACGCTGGTCAGCGTGGCGGTGATCGCGGAATCCCGACGCTGCGTTTCCACCGATACCAGGCCGGCGCGCGTATGCAGGGCCAGCGTGCCAGAACCGCGCTGTTCGGCCAGCGCGACGGCACCGGCGATGGTGGCGTGCCCGCAGAAGGGCACTTCGATCTGCGGACTGAAATAGCGCGCGTCGAATTCGCCATCCGCGCGTTCGCGCAGGAACACGGTTTCCGAGTAGCCCACTTCCGCGGCGATGGCCTGCATGCGCGCGTCGTCCAGGGCGCTCGCGTCCAGCACCACGCCGGCCGGATTGCCTCCATCGGGGTGATCGGTGAAGGCGGCATAGCGCAGGATCGCGTCGGTCATGGCGGGTGCCTTTCGTTACGGCACGTCAGCGTAATGCGCATCCTTGCGGCTGGGCAGGGGGCGTGGCGCAATGCTGGGTTCCAGCGCGATGCGGCGAACGAGGCAGGCAAAAAAGAAGGGCCTGACGGCCCTTCTTCATGTCCATGCTGCCGATGTGGAATCAGTTGTCGCGGCGGCGGTCGGTGGTGTTGATCGAACGCTCGCCGGAGAACGGATTGAGCTTGCGGACCATCCACGGGTAGTCGGGCCAGCGCCCGGCCAGGTACGGATGCTGCGGATCGTTCAGCTCCAGCACGCGGCGCGCATCAGCGGCCAGCGCGTCGTTGCCCAGATGGGTGTAGGCCTCGGCCAGCACGGCGATGGCGTCGTACTGGTGGGCGCTCTGCGGGTAGGTTTCCAGCAGGTAGCGGGCCCGGGTCGCGGCCGACACCCAGGCCTCGCGGCGCAGGTAATAGACGGCCGTGTCCAGCTCGTGCTGGGCGAACTGGTCGCGCAGGGCGATCATGCGCTGGCGGGCGTCGGCGGCGTAGCGGCTGTTGGGATAACGCTCGGCGACGATGTTCAGATCGTTGTAACCCTGCATCGGCGTGGCCAGGTCGCGGCGGCTGGCATCCAGGCGCCAGACCCGCTGCAGGAACACGGTGTCGCGCCCGGAGTTGGACAGCCCGCGCAGGTAGTACATGTACGGGACGTTGCGATGGGTGGGATAGGTGCGCAGGAAGCGGTCGATGGTGGAGACCGCGTCGTCCATCTTGCCGGCCTTGTACTGGGCGTAGGCCGTCTCGATCAGCGCCTGTTCGGTATACGGGCCATACGGGTATTGGGCGATGAGGATGCGGAAGCGCGTCTGGGCGCGGTCCCAGTTGCCCCTCTCCATGGCGCTGTGCCCTTCCTCGTACAGCACCTCGACCGGCAGGGTCTGGTCCTTGTCCTTGTCTCTCTTGAAGATCTTGCCGCAGCCGGTGGTGGAAACGGCGACCACCAGCAGCAATGCGATCAGGCGGGCGTGGGCGAGCAGACGGGAGGGAACGCGCTGGGTCATGGACGGGCGGCGCAGGCCGCGGCAAGGGAAACAAGGACGTCGATGATAGCCTAGGCGCCGCCTTCGCCATGAACATTCGGCCAACGTGGCCGCCTTCCGAATGACCGACACCCCCGATATCGACGGGTCCGAACAGGACCTCCCGCGCACCGCCACCGTGCCGTCTTCCGCCGCCGGCCGTCGTTTCGACGCAGCGCTGGCCGAGCTGTTCCCCGAGTTCTCGCGCTCGCGGCTGTCCGAGTGGGTCAAGTCCGGCGACGCCCGCCTGGACGGGCAGACCGTGCGCCCGCGCGATCTGGTCCGCGGCGGCGAGACGGTGACGCTGACGGTGGTGCTGGATACCCAGACCCACGCGCTGCCCGAGGACATCCCGCTGGACGTGCTGTACGAGGACGAGCATGTCCTGGTGCTGGACAAGCCGGCCGGGCTGGTCGTCCACCCCGGCGCCGGCAATCCGACCGGCACGCTGGTCAATGCGCTGCTGCACCGCGATCCGTCGCTGGACACGCTGCCGCGCGCCGGCATCGTGCACCGGCTGGACAAGGACACTTCCGGGGTCATGGTGGTGGCGCGCACGCTGCCCGCGCATACCTCGCTGGTGGCGCAGCTGGCCTCGCGCGACGTGCACCGGCAGTACCTGGCGGTGGTGTTCGGCGCGATGGTGTCCGGCGGCACCGCCAACGGCGCCATCGACCGCCACCCGCGCGATCGGCTGAAGATGGCCGTGCGCGAGGACGGCCGCGACGCGGTCACCCATTACCGGCTGCGCGAGCGCTTCCGCGCGCACACCGCGCTGGAATGCCGGCTGGAAACCGGTCGCACCCACCAGATCCGCGTGCACATGGCGCACATCAAGTACCCCATCGTCGGCGACCCGCTGTATGGCGGCCCGCTGCGGCTGCCCAAGGGCGCCAGCGACGAGCTCATCGCCGTGTTGCGCGGTTTCAGGCGCCAGGCCCTGCACGCCGAGACGCTGGAGTTCCGCCATCCGGTCAGCGGCGAGCCGGTGCGCGTATCGGCGCCGGTGCCGGCGGACATGCTGGCGCTGATGGCGGCGATGCGCGCCGACGCGCAGGCGCGCAAGCCGTGAAAGCGGCGCTGTGGGCCGACTGGCCCGCACCGGTCGGCGTTCGGGCTTTGACCACGTTGCGCCACGGCGCGGGCGTGTCGTCCGCGCCGTTCGATACGTTCAACCTCGGCGCGCGCTGCGGCGACGATCCGCAGGCGGTGGCGCGCAACCGGTTGGCGCTGATCGAAACGTTCGGCTTGCCGTCGCCGCCGCGCTGGCTGCAGCAGGTGCATGGCGTGGATGTCGTCCGTTTTTCCGCGTCTCCCGTGCCGGCGGAGGACGGTGTCGAGCCGCAGGCCGATGCGGCGGTGACGTCCGATGCCGGCGTGGTGCTGGCCATCCTCAGCGCCGACTGCCTGCCGGTGGTGCTGGCCTCCGGCGACGGCAAGACCCTCGGCGCCGCACATGCGGGCTGGCGCGGGCTGGCGGCCGGCGTGCTGGAAGCCACGGTGGCGGCGATGGACGCTGACCCGGCCGGCATCATCGCCTGGCTCGGCCCAGCGGCCGGTCCCCAGGCCTATGAAATCGGCCAGGAGGTCTTCGATGCGTTCACCGCGTCCGATTCAGGCGCGGCCGACGCGTTCGCCGCCACCCGTCCCGGCCACTGGCGGGTCGACCTGTACGCGCTGGCGCGGCGACGGCTGCATGCCGCCGGGGTGACGCGCATCCACGGCGGCGGCCTGTGCACGATCTCCGATCCGCAGCGCTTCTTTTCGCATCGCCGCGACCGGCGCACCGGCCGCATGGTCACACTGGTGTGGCGACCCTGACGGAAGCGCTGTTCCTGCGCGTGCTGGGGCCGGCGTTCGACACGCTGCCCGGTGAGGTGCGACGGCTGCATCTGGCGCGCGGAGCCCGCCGCTACGACGGCGAAGTAGAAGTCGAACGCGGATCCGGCGTACTGGCGCGGCTGATGGCCGCCGCCACCCGGTTGCCGCCTGCTGGCCATGGCGCGGTGACCGTGGAGATGGAAGCCGACGCAACGCGCGAACGCTGGGTGCGCCACATCGGCGGACGCGCGATGCCGTCGCGGCTGTGGGGTGCGCGCGGCCTGCTGTGCGAACGGCTGGGGCTGGTGACGTTGGGCTTCCGGCTGGAAGCGCGCGACGGCGAACTGCATTGGCGGGTGGCGCGCGCCGCCGCGCTGGGCCTGCCGCTGCCGGCGGCGTGGTTCGCCGGGGTGAGCGCGCGGGAATACGCGCAAGGCGGACGCTACCACTTCGACGTGCGCGCGGCGATGCCGCTGGCGGGGCTGCTGGTGCATTACCACGGATGGCTGCATGTCGATTGACGACGCGCCGGCGGCAGGCGGACCCGTCATCGTCTTCGATGGCGTCTGCGTGCTGTGCAACGGCTGGGTGCGCTTCCTGCTGCGCCACGATCGACGGCGCCGCTACCGGTTTGCCGCGATGCAGACGCGCGCGGGGCGACGTTTGCTCGACGCGCATGGCCTGGATGCCGACGATCCGGCCTCGTTCCTGCTGGTGGACGGCGACCGTGCCTGGACCGATACCGACGCCATCCGTCGCGTACTCGTTGGCCTGGGCGGCATGTGGCGTGCGGCGGCGCTGCTTGCGCTGGTGCCGCGCATCGTCCGCGACCCGCTTTACCGCCGGATCGCGCGCAATCGCTACCGATGGTTCGGCACCACCGTGTGCCATATGCCGAGCGAGGAGGAAAGGGCGCGATTCGTCGAGTGACGCGCCGCAGAAGCCTGGCGGTTCATCAGGATGCGTGGCGATAGTGGTGGAGGGTGCAGCCGTGTGTTACGTGGCGACGGTGCGGGATGCGCTCATTGCCACGTGTTTGAAACGCTCACTCATCGTATGCCGAGCGAGCGTCACGTTGCGTGGTGGAGTGGCTTGCTGCAGGAAGCCGGTGGTTTGCCATTCGGGCGCGCGGCGACGCGTTTGTCATCTCCTCGGCCGCGCGATGTCCGGGGCGCGGTCTGATCGGTCGGGCGCCGGTTCCTCAGCTGGCCGGCCGGGGAACCCTGCGGTCGAACGCAGTCGGTCCCGTATCCGCAGCGCCCGCCCGATCAGTTCGGTGTGCCGATCCGCTCCTGCGGATCGGCGCGTCTGGTGTCAGAAGGTGTAACGCACGCGCGTGTACCAGTAGGCGCCGTTGCTGCCGATCGGCGACAGCACGTCGTAGGGCAGGTTGCCGAAGTAATGGATGTCCTCGTTGGACAGATCCGGGTACTCGTCGGTCAGGTTCAGTCCGCCCAGCGCCAGCGTCCAGCGTGCGCCCAGGCGCACCTCCACCTCGGCGTCCAGCTGCCATTCGGCGCCGTAGCGCTGGGCGGGTTCGTAGCCGCCGCCGAAGTTGAACACGCGCTGCGCGCTGCCGTGGCGGCTCACGCGCGCGAGCAGGTTCCAGCGGTCGTCGCTCCACTGGCTGCTGAACACCGCGCGCGTGCGCGGCGCGGCGTCGGTGATCGTGTTGCGCTCCTCGACGCCGAACAGCACGTAGTCCGGATCCAGCGCGGCGAGCTGCGCCGGCGTGGCGATGATGTTCTTCAGTTCGGTCCTGGCATAGCTGTAGGCGCCGGTCAGCCGCAGTTCGCCGCGGGCCAGCGCGGCGCGCCAGTTGGCGACCAGCTCGGCGCCCTCGGTGCGGGTGTCGGCCGCGTTGACGAAGAACTGCGCGCTCTGCACGTTGCCGATGCCGAAGTTGTCCTCCACGAACGCGGTCAGCGCATCGCCGGACAGGGTTTCCGACAGCGCGATGCGATCGTCGATGTCGATGCGGAACAGGTCGAAGGACAAGTCGAAGCGCTCGCCGATGCGGCTGGTGAAGCCGAGGCTGGCGTTGATGGACGTCTCCGGTTCAAGATCGCGCGCGCCCAGCGCCCGCGCGATCGGATTGTCGACCGACAGCAGGCGGCCCTCAAGCAACTGGCCCGACGACGCGTAGCCGGTCGATGTGGACTCGTAGCCGATCTGGCTCAGCGACGGGGCGCGGAAGTTGTTGGACAGCGCGCCGCGCAGCGCGAACGACGGCGCGAATTCGTAGCGCGCGGCGACCTTGCCGCTGAGCTCGCCGCCGAAATCGCTGTAGTGTTCGTAGCGCAACGCCACATCGGTGGTGAGCTTGTCGCCGAAGCGGCTGGACAGGCTGGCGTAGGCGCTGGCGACGTCGCGATCCAGATCGGCCACGTCCTGCGGCGTCAGTCCGCCTCCGGCCTGAGCGCCGGTCGGACGGTCGGCATACGGCCCGGCAGCGTAGCTGGCCGGATCGCCGGCGCCGGTTTCGTAGTCCTCGCGGCGCAGTTCGGTACCGAGGCCCAGTACATGCGCGGCATCGGCGCCGAGGACGCGGCTGACGTCGGCATTGACCAGCGTCTGCGCGAATTCGTAGTCGCCTACCTTGAAGCGGGTCGGGCCGGCCGGACCCAGCGACGCGTTGAGCGAATCGCGCAGCCGGTAGGTGAAGGCGTTGCGACCATGGTTGACGCTGACGTCGTAGTCCCAGTCACCCCATTGTCCGCGCAGCCCGGCCACGCCGGCGACATCGAGGTTCTCGCCCACCGACACCGGGCGGTAGCCGCCGGGATGGATCTGCGGCCAGTTGGCCGCGCCGTCCGGATAGCGGAACCAGTTGGCGCCTTCGCTGTCGCGCTGGTGGTAGGTGCCGAAGAAATAGAACTCGCTCGCGCCGACCGCGACCTCGCCGTTGATCCAGGCATTGAGATCCTTCGATTCGCCATCGCCGAGGTGGTAGTTGCGCCGTCCTTGCACGGCCAGGTTCTCCGGCGATTGTTCCCACGGCGGCACTTGATCGTAGCCGGCGCGGTTGGTCGCCTCGCGGTTCTTCAGTTCGAAACCGACGCGGAAGAAGCCGCCCCCGTCGAGCGCCGTGCCGACGTTGCCGGCGAGGAACGCGGTCTGGCCATCGGTGAGCGTGCGGCCGATCGGTTCGACATCGGTGTGGTGCGCGCCGTAGCTGGCCTCCCACGTGCCGCCCTCCGGCGCGTCGTCCAGGATCACGTTGATGACGCCGGCCACCGCATCCGAGCCGTACTGGGCGCCGGCACCGTCGCGCAATACCTCGATGCGCTTGATCGCGCTGACCGGGATGGCGTTGAAGTCCGCCGGCGTGGTGCCGCGGCCGATCTTGGACGATGTGCTGACCAGCGCGCTGACATGGCGGCGCTTGCCGTTGATCAGCACCAGCACCTGATCCGGCGCCAAGCCGCGCAACTGCGCGGCGCGCACGTGGTCGGCGCCGCCGGAATTGGATTGGCGCGGGAAATTGATCGACAGCAGCAGCGCCTGCAGCGCACTGCCGAGTTCGCCGCCCAGCACGCCGGCGCGGCGGATGTCCTCGGCGGTCAGCACGTCGACCGGCACCGTCGATTCGAGCACCGTGCGATCGCGTGCGCGGGTGCCGGTGACGATCAGCCGGTCCAGGTCCCGGATGCCTTCCGGGGAGGCGTCCTGCCCCGAAGCGGGAAAGGCCAAGGCGAGCGCGATGGCGGCGTGCAGCGGTGCCGCGGTCAGGCGGAACATACGGGAAACTCCAGCAAGAATGAGATCAGGCGGCGACATCGCCGCGGGCGCGGCGGATCAGCGCGGACAACAACCGCCCGCGCCACCGCCGTGCCCGGCACAGGAGAGATATGCGGATGCAGCAGCGGCGGCGAAGGTCATGCGGAACATCGGAAAACCGAAAGGGAGGGAGTCAACCGGATGCGCCGGATGCCGCGGGCGGTCGCGAGGTAAATTACACGAGCGTTCGGGCGTTGGAAGCGTCGGCGCCATGGCGTATCACCATGTGCACATGTGCGATGGTTATTTCAGCGCAAGGCGCACGCGACACCAGTATTCCCGCCTTGAACGGCGGTACGACGAGGAACCTGCGGATGCGAGTGCGATGGATCACCGGAGCATTGCTGCTGGCATTGACGGCCTGCGCCGGCGCGCCGCACGCGACGCCGCATGCGGGTACGACCGCGGCGCTGCTTGGCGATGCCGCGCGTCCTGCGCAGGCCGGCGGGTGGGTTCGCAGCGAACTCTATTTCGGTACCGGCGGCGAGGATGGCGATGGCGCGATCGATGCGTCGCGCTGGCGCGCCTTTTTGGATGCCGAGGTCACGCCGCGTTTTCCCGATGGCCTGACCGTGCTCGACGCCTACGGCCAGTGGCGGCCGCAGGGATCGGCGCAGGTCCACCGGCTGACGTCGAAGGTGCTGGTGATCCTGCACGAGGACACGCCGCAGCGGCGCGCCGATATCGAGGCGATCCGGCTGGCGTGGAAGCAGGCGACCGGACACCAGTCGGTGCTGTGGTCGCGGCAGGCGGCGGAGGTGTCGTTCTGAACGGCGGCGACTCCGGCAGACGTCGGGCGAACCGCCTTATGCTTGCCGCTGCGCCCGAGTGACCCTCCCCATGTCCCGAACGTCTGCTTCTTCGCCGCGCTGGTTCGTCGCCGGCGATCTCAACGGCTTCCTCGGCCTGGTGGTGGACAACCTGTCCATCCTCGGCTTCATCGCCGCCGCGCTGATCGGTATCTTCCAGTTCCCCGCCGATGTGGTGTTCACGAAGATGTTCCCCGGTACCGCGCTGGGCGTGCTGGTCGGCAACCTGATCTACACGGCGATGGCGCGGCGGCTGGCAGCGCGCAGCGGACGCGACGATGTCACCGCGATGCCGCTGGGCCTGGACGCGCCGACCAGCATCGGCATGGCGCTGCTGGTGCTGGGGCCGGCGTTCGTCGGCTTCAAGCAGCAGGGCCTGGACGAGCAGGCCGCGGCAATAGCGACCTGGCAACTCGGCATGGCCTCGCTGGTGGTGATGGGCGTGTTGAAGCTGGCGCTGTCGTTCTGCGGCGATGCGATCACGCGCTGGGTGCCGCGCGCGGGCCTGCTCGGTTCGATCGGCGGCGCGGCGCTGGCGCTGTTGGGTTTCCTGCCGCTGATCGAAACGCTGCGCCAGCCGGTCGTCGGTTTCGTCACGCTGGGCCTGCTGCTGTACGTGCTGGTCGCGCGCGGCCGGTTGCCGGTGAAGCTGCCCGGCGTGCTGGTCGCGCTGATTGTCGGCATCGTCCTGTACTACGCGTTGGGCGTGCTGGGCCTGGGCGCGCCGGGGTTCCGCGTTCCCGATGCCGCGCCGTTGGCGTTTACCCTGCCGCTGCCGAACCTGGGCTTCGTGGAAGGCCTGCCGGCGACCGTGCCGTACCTGCCGCTGCTGTTGCCGTTCGGCCTGCTGATGGTGATCGGCGGCATCAACGTCAGCGAAAGCGCGCGCGCGGCCGGCGACGATTACCGCACCCGCGACGTGCTGCTGGCCGAGGCGGTGTCCACGCTGGTCGCCGGCGTCTGCGGCGGCGTCGCGCAGACCACGCCGTATATCGGCCAGCCCGCCTACAAGCACATGGGCGCGCGCAGCGGCTACACGCTGCTGGCCGGGCTGTTCATCGGCCTGGGCGGCGTGTTCGGCTACGTGTCGGGACTGGTGCAATGGCTGCCGGTGGCGGTGCTGGCGCCGATCATCGTCTACGTCGGCCTGGACATCACCGTGCAGGCCTTCCACGAAACGCCGCGCAAGCACGCCATCGCGGTGGCGCTGGGTTTTTTGCCGTCGATCGCCTACCTGCTCACGATCAAGGTCGGCAATCCGGCATGGATCGCGCCGGATCGCTTCGCCGCGCTGTACGGCGATACGCAGGGCCACGGGTTGCCGGATCTCGCGACCATCATCACCCTGGGCAATGGTTTCATCATCACCGCGATGATCTGGACCACCGCGCTGGTGGCGATGATCGACGGCCGCCATGGCAAGGCCGTGCTGGCACTGCTGATCGGCGCGGCGCTGACGCTGTTCGGCTTCATCCATTCGGTGGATCCGCGCGGCGGCATCTACTGGCCGTGGGACGTGCAAGGACTGCCGAAGATCATCCTGTGGCAGTTCGCCGGTGCGTACGCAGCACTGGCGGTCGCGCTGGGCCTGTTGTCGCTGCAGCGGCGCAACGACGACGCGCGATACGACGATAGCGACGCCGGCGCCGAAAGGCCGGCCGCGGACTGACCGGCCGTCTCAGGCCCACTTGAAACACCGGGGCTTAACCGCATCTGGATAGCATCGCCGGGCACGGACCTGGCCCTTCTTTCCAGAGGAAATCCCGATGCGGATGGACAAGCTCACCTCGCGTTTCCAGCAGGCGCTGGCCGACGCGCAGTCGCTGGCCGTGGGCCGCGACCACAATATCATCGAGCCGGTGCACGTGCTGACCGCGCTGATCGACCAGCAAGGCGGCAGCACGCGGCCGCTGCTGGCGCAGGCCGGCGTCAACATCCCGGTGCTGCGCGAGCGCCTGGGCGAAGCGCTGGACAAGCTGCCCAGGGTCAGCGGCCAGGCCGGCCAGTTGTCGATCGGCAACGACCTGACCCGGCTGCTCAACCAGACCGACAAGCTGGCGCAGGACAACGGCGACCAGTACATCGCCAGCGAATGGTTCGTGCTGGCCGCCGTCGACGACAACGGTCCGGTGGGATTGGAACTGCGCGCCAGCGGCGCCGACAAGGCCAGGCTGCGCGCGGCCATCGACAAGTTGCGGGGAGGCGAGAAAGTGCAATCGGAAAACGCCGAGGACCAGCGCCAGGCGCTGGAGAAATACACCATCGACCTGACCGAGCGCGCCGAGAGTGGCAAGCTGGACCCGGTGATCGGCCGCGACGAGGAAATCCGCCGCACGATCCAGGTGCTGCAGCGGCGCACCAAGAACAACCCAGTGCTGATCGGCGAGCCCGGCGTCGGCAAGACCGCGATCGTCGAGGGCCTGGCCCAGCGCATCGTCAACGGCGAGGTGCCCGAAGGGCTGCGCGGCAAGCGCGTGCTGTCGCTGGACATGGGCGCGCTGATCGCCGGGGCCAAGTTCCGCGGCGAGTTCGAGGAGCGCCTGAAGGGCGTGCTCAACGATCTGTCCAAGAACGAGGGCCAGATCATCCTGTTCATCGACGAGCTGCACACGATGGTCGGCGCCGGCAAGGCGGAAGGGTCGATGGACGCCGGCAACATGCTGAAACCCGCGCTGGCGCGCGGCGAACTGCACTGCATCGGCGCGACCACGCTGGACGAGTACCGCAAGTACGTCGAGAAGGACGCCGCGCTGGAGCGCCGCTTCCAGAAGGTGTTCGTCGGCGAGCCGAGCGTCGAGGACACCATCGCCATCCTGCGCGGGCTGAAGGAGAAGTACGCCGTGCACCACGGCGTGGAGATCACCGACCCGGCCATCGTCGCCGCCGCCACGCTGAGCCATCGCTATATCGCCGACCGCCAGCTGCCGGACAAGGCCATCGACCTGATGGACGAGGCTGCCAGCCGCATCCGCATGGAGATCGACTCCAAGCCGGAAGAGATGGACCGGATGGAACGCCGGCTGATCCAGCTCAAAATCCAGCGCGAGGCGCTGAAGAAGGAGAAGGATGCGCAATCGAAACAGCGCCTGGCCGATCTGGAAAGCGAAATCGAATCGCTGCAGCGCGAGTTCAACGATCTGGAGGAAATCTGGAAGGCCGAGAAGGCCACGCTGACCGGCGCGACCAAGATCAAGGAGCAGATCGAGCGCGCCAAGCTGGAACTGGAGGCCGCGCAGCGCCGCCAGGATTACGCGCGCATGAGCGAAATCCAGTACGGCCAGTTGCCGGCCTTGGAGAAGCAACTCAACGACGCGCAGGAAGTCGAGCAGAAGGGCTTCCGCCTGCTGCAGGACAAGGTCACCGACGAGGAGATCGCCGAAGTCGTCGCGCGCTGGACCGGCATCCCGGTCAGCAAGATGCTTGAAGGCGAGCGCGAGAAGCTGCTGAAGATGGAGGATGTCCTGCGCGGCCGCGTCATCGGCCAGCACGAGGCGATCAAGGTCGTGTCCGACGCGGTACGTCGCTCGCGCGCCGGCCTGTCCGATCCCAACCGGCCGAGCGGATCGTTCCTGTTCCTGGGCCCGACCGGCGTCGGCAAGACCGAGCTATGCAAGGCGCTGGCCGAATTCCTGTTCGACAGCCCCGATGCGATGGTGCGCATCGACATGAGCGAATTCATGGAGAAGCATTCGGTCGCCCGCCTCATCGGCGCGCCCCCGGGCTACGTCGGCTACGAGGAGGGCGGCTATCTCACCGAGGCGGTGCGCCGCCGGCCGTACAGCGTGATCCTGCTCGACGAGGTCGAGAAGGCGCATCCGGACGTGTTCAACATCCTGCTGCAGGTGCTCGACGATGGCCGCCTGACCGACGGCCAGGGCCGCACGGTCGATTTCCGCAACGCGGTCATCGTGATGACCTCCAACCTCGGCTCCAGCCTGATCCAGGAACTGTCGGGCGATACGCCGGAAACCTACACGCAGATGAAGGCGGCGGTGATGGGCGTGGTGCAGGCGCATTTCCGCCCGGAATTCATCAACCGGCTCGACGACATCGTCGTGTTCCATCCGCTGGACAAGGCGCAGATCCGCGAGATCGCGCGCATCCAGACGCGCTACCTGGCCAGGCGGCTGGCCGATCGGCAGATCACGCTGGAACTGGACGATTCGGCGCTGATACTGCTGGGCAACGTCGGCTTCGATCCCGTCTACGGCGCGCGTCCGCTCAAGCGTGCGATCCAGTCGCAGCTGGAAAATCCGCTGGCGACCAAGATCCTCGCCGGCGAATTCGGTGCGGGCGATCACGTGCGTGTGTCGGCGCAGGGCGGGCAGCTGGCGTTCGAGAAAACGGCCGCCTGAAGCACAGGGAAGTCGGTGGCGTAGCCGCCGACTTCCCCCTTCACAGCCCGCGCAGCGGGCGACTCCCCGGCATTGCACCGGCTTGCCAAGGTCCGGTTTCGTGTCAGGATAGGCCCGTGCTGGTGAAGCACAGGGGCCATCCGGGACATGCACGACACGTTGCCACAACCGGTTTCGTGGGTCCGCAGCCGTTGGGGCGGCATCGTGCTGCTGGGCGCGCTGTGCGTGTTGCTGCAGCAGATCACCATCCAGTACCAGACGCAACTGTTCGGCGCGCAGGTGCCCGGTTCGCTGATCCATCTGCATACCGGTTTGCTGTTCGCGCTGGCGATGCTGTCGCGCGATCGATGGGTCTATACCGGCGTGACGTTCATCGCCTATGTCGCGTGGGTGGGGCAGCGCTTCATCGAAAGCGGCGCCAGCAACTATTCGATGCTGGCCTGGAGCACCGGCGCATGGCTGATCATCTGGGCCTGGACGCTGCTGTGCGCCCGGCTGGCGGGCTGGCCGCGTCCTTCCGGCGATAGCCGCCTGTCGCGGCGCGATCTGTTTCCGTTCGTCGTCTACGGGCTGCTGCTGTATCCGTTAGGCCATGCGCTGCTGGGCGGCAGCCTGGTGGTGCTGGCCGGATCGGCCGAAGCGCTGAACGTCGCGTTCCAGAGTTTCTTCGCCAAGCAGTTCGGCGTGGCGGTCGTGGTGCTGCCGCTGGTGGCCAGCTGGGGAGAACGTAACCATCCGCGCTGGCAGCGTCCGCTGCGCCGCAAGGATCTGTGGCCCTTCCTGCTGCTGTGCATCGGACTGGCTTTCAGTCTGTGGGCGACCTGGCGCATACGGGCGGGCGCGACCTCGTCGGGCCTGGAACTGGGCACGGTGGTGATGGATTACCGCTTCGCGCTGATGGCCATGCTGTTGTGGTGCGTGCTGCGCCTGCCGATCCGGCTGGCGATGGCGGCGCTGTCGCTGACGCTGTTCGCGCTGGTCCATGCCACCGCCGGCACCGCGTCGCAGGCCAGCACGCCGATAGGTTTCCTCAACCTGCTGCACATCACGCTGGAAGTGAGCGTGTTGCTGGTGACGATGATCTATCTGTGGGTGCTCAGCCGCGACCGGCTGGAACTGTCGCGGCAGCTGATCGAGGAGACGCGCCGCGACAACGTCACCGGCCTGCGCAACCTCAAGGCGCTGCGCGAACAGACGGAGAAGCGTCCGCCCGGCCGCGCCGAACTGGGTTACCTGCTGCTGGACCAGACCGACTCGCTGGTGACCGGTTTCGGCCTGGAAACGCAGTCCTCGGCGATGCGTTCGGTGGCCGCGCGGCTGGAGGATCTGGTGCAGCCGTTCTACGTGGGCACCGGCCAGTTCGCGCTGCTGCCGCGGCAGGAAGGCGGCGACGATCTCTGGGAGCAGGTGATCGCGCGCGTCGAGCAGGCCGAGATCGACGCCGCCGGACAGCCGGTGCGGTTGCTTCCGTATCTGGGCGTGGCCAGTTTGGCCGCGACGAGCATGCCGGTCGATGCCGCGTTGCTGACCGCCTCGCACCTGGCCTACGAGGCCCGCCAGTTCGGCGAGGTGCGCCCGCGCTACAGCGAAGCGGGCGATGTGCTATCGCGCGACACCCGCCGCCAGCAGCTGCAGGATGCCGGCGAAGCGCTGGCCTGCCTGCGCAACGAGCGGGTTGAGCTGTATTTCCAGCCGATACGCGCGTTGCGCGCCGGCGACGAAACGGGCGAGGACAGCGCCGGCCTGCGCGGCGAGGTGCTGTGCAGGCTGCGCAACGAACAGGGCGAGCTGATCGCGCCGGCGCGGTTCCTCAAACCGATCGAGGCCGCCGGGCGCGGCACCGAGCTGGATCTGGCCGTGCTGCGCGCCCTGTTCCGGCTGCTGCGCAAGCATCCTCGCGCGCTGCCGCATTGCCGGCAGATCGCCATCAACCTGACCGGGCAGAGCCTGGCCTCGACCAGCTTCCAGGTCGAACTGCGCACGCTGCTGGCCGATGCGCCGCTGCCGCTGTCGGCGTTGTGCTTCGAGGTGACCGAAACGGCCGCCATCTCCAGCACCGCCCTGGCCAGCCAGCTGCTGACCGATTTGCGGGCCAAGGGCTGCCTCATCGCCATCGACGACTTCGGCACCGGCATGCAGAGCTTCGTGCGGCTCAAGGAACTGCCGGTGGACATCATCAAGATCGACGGGTCCTTCATCCGCAACGTCGCCCAGCGCGGCAAGGACTACGCGCTGGTGCAGGCGTCGGTGGCGGTGGCCGAGGCGTTCGGTGCCGAGACCGTGGCCGAGTTCGTCGAGAACGAGGAGACCGCCGACTGCCTGCGGCAGATGGGCGTGCAGTGGATGCAGGGCTACCTGTATTCGGCGCCGGTGCCGCTGGCCGAACTGCTGGCCAGCACCAGCGATGTCCGGCCCCAGGCGGGGCAGCGCCGGGAAGCCTAGGCTCGTGGTTTCAAGTCACGACCAATCCGTCGTCCCCGACCTTCGCGGGGACGACGGGCGAGCAAGCATTGTGATCGAAGCTGCTCCAGCCCAATGGCGTTTCATCGTCGCCGGTTCTGCCCGTCGCCTCGACGGCGCTCGACTCAGGCCGGCTTGATCCGCAGCTCGCGGTACGGCGGCGTGGACATGACCATCTCGGCCAGCGAATAGGCCAGTTCGCGCTCGGCCAGGATGGCGCCGTCGGCGCCGTGTTCGAGCAGATGCTTGACCTCGGCATCGCTGTGGGCGCGCGCCAGCAGGGTCAGGCCCGGATTGATCGCGCGCAGCTTGGCCAGTGCCTCGCCGGCTTCCAGCGGCTGCGGGATGGCCAGCACCGCGATCTTGGCCCGGTCCGGATGCGCCTCGGCGAGCACGCGGTCGGCGGCCGCGCTGCCGCGGATGCCGGGAATGCCGCGGGCATGCGCGCGGGCGACGTGCTCGGCGTTGTCGTCGATGATGATCACCGGCACGCCGCGCTCGCTCAGCACGTTCGCCAGCTCGCTGCCGACCCGGCCGTAGCCGATGATGATCGCGTGGTTGGCGATGTCCAGCGACGGCCCCGGCGGCGTCTCCGGCACCGGCGCCACCGGCGCCAGCGCTTCCTGCCGCGCCTGCCAGCGATCCAGCCAGGCGAACAAAAACGGATTGGCGATGATCGAAATCAGCGCACCGGACAGGATCAGGTCATGGCCTTCCTGCGGCAGGATGCGCAGGTTCAATCCCAGCGCGGCGAGGATGAAGGAGAACTCGCCGATCTGCGCCAGGCTGACCGAGATGGTCAGCGCGGTGCCGGTGGGGTGCTTGAACAGCCGCACGATCAGGAAGGCCGCCACCGACTTGCCGACCACGATGATCAGCACGGTCGCCAGCACCTGCAGCGGGTGCTCGATGAGGATCATCGGATTGAACAGCATGCCGACCGACACGAAGAACAGCACCGCGAACGCGTCGCGCAGCGGCAGCGAATCGTTGGCGGCCTTGTGGCTCAGTTCCGACTCGTTGAGCAGCATGCCGGCGAAGAACGCGCCCAGCGCGAACGACACGCTGAAGATCGTCGCCGAGCCGAACGCCACGCCCAGCGCGATCGCCAGCACCGACAGCGTGAACAGTTCGCGCGAGCCGGTCGCGGCGATCCGTTCGAGCACCCACGGGATGACCCGGCGCCCGACCAGCAGCATGAAGGCGACGAACGCGACGACCTTGAGCAGGGTCACGCCGACGGCCGTGGCGATGCTGCCCAGGCCGGCGCCTTCCCGCACGCTGCCGCCTTCGCCCAGCACCTCGGCCAGCGCCGGCAGCAGCACCAGCGCCAGCACCATCGCCAGGTCCTCGACGATCAGCCAGCCCACCGCGATGCGCCCGCGCGTGGTGTCCAGCAGGCGGCGCTCTTCCATCGCCCGCAGCAGCACCACCGTGCTGGCTACCGACAGCGCCAGGCCGAACACGAAGCCGTTGAGCGGCGTCCAGCCCATGCCCCAGGCCAGCACCCAGCCCAGCAGCGTGGCCACCGCGATCTGGACGATGGCGCCAGGAATGGCGATGGCCCTGACCTTGAGCAGATCCTCCAGCGAGAAATGCAGGCCCACGCCGAACATCAGCAGCATCACCCCCAGCTCGGACAGCTGGTTGGCCAGTTCCTGATCGGCCACGAACCCGGGCGTGAACGGCCCGACCACCACGCCCGCCAGCAGGTAGCCCACCAATGGCGACAGCCGCAGCTTGTTGGCCAGCGCGCCCAGGATGAAGGCGACGGCCAGGCCTACGGCGATGATGTTGATGAGTTCGGTGTCGTGATGCATTCGGTGGGCGCGGGAAACGGCGGCGGGGAGTTCCGCAGTTTCGCCGATCCGGCGCCGGCCCGACAAATCGCCGCGGCGCACAGCATGGCCATCGGCCTTGCCAAGCTGCGCAGAGCCGACCGCCGCAAGCGTTATCCGAGCCTTCGCGGCGAGACGCCGGAGCGCGCCGGCCGGATCGCGGACAGAGAGAAGGGATAGTCCTGCAGCAGGAAGGCCATCCCGGGGGATGGCCTTCGCTGGCAAAGGGAAGGCTTCAGCCGTCCGTCACCACTTGTAGCCGATGCGTGCGTACGCATACGCACCGTTGAAGCCGAACGGACTCTGCGACGGGTAGGGCAGCTGGCCCGACGTGGAATTGGCGAAGATCACCTCGTCCGGATACTTGTCTAGCACGTTGTCGCCGCCCAGCGTGAACTCCCAGTTGTCCAGCCGGTAGCTGAAGGACAGATCCAGCAGCCATTTGGGATCGAAGGTCTGATCCAGGGCCGGATTGGAGTTGCGGATGGTGAACTCGCCATAGCGCGTGGTGGTGGCGCTGACGCTGAAACCGCCCCAGGTCCAGATGCTGTTGAGGAAGAACTTGTCGCGCGGCGCGCCGACTTCGAAGCGCCCCAGCTCGACACGGCCGAAGCGCAGCGCGGTCGGATCGATCGCTTCCAGTGCGGGTGGGTTCTCGGCGACGCGATCGATTTCGGTCTTGTTGTAGTTGTAGCCGGTGGTGAAGTCGAGCTTGCTGGCCGCGAGATTCCAAGTATAGGTGCCGATTACGTCCACGCCGGTGGTGGTGGTGTCCAGCGCGTTGGTGAAATAGCGGCCGCCGGCCACGTCCGGAAAACCGTTCTGGTTGAGATATTCGCGCACCGCCGTGCTGATCAGGTTCTCGGACAGCGTGATGCGATCCTTGACCTTGATCCGATAGGCGTCGATGGTGACGTACAGCCCGTCGGCCGGCGTCAGCACCAGGCCCAGGCTGAGGTTGTCGGACTCTTCGGCCTTTAGCGGCTCGGCGCCCAGCGCGATGCCGGCGGGATTGGTCACGCGGAACGTCACCAGATCGAACGGGACGCCGCCGATAAAATTGGTCGAGGTGGTCTGGTAGTACTGCTGCTGCAGCGACGGTGCGTGGAAACCGGTCGAGGCCGTGGCGCGCAGGGCCACCGCATCGCTGAAGGCGTAGCGGCCGGTGATCTTGCCGGTCGTGGTGTCGCCGAAATCGCTGTAGTCCTCGTACCGCACCGCGACGCCGGCGGAAAACTTCTCGGTCAGATCGCCTTCCAGGCCGGCGTATACCGAAATGTTGTTGCGATCGAAGCTGCCGCTGTCGCTGGGGCGGAAGCCCGGAAACACCTGCGCGCCGGACGGAGCGGGCGTCGGCGGCGAGGTGGGCAGCAGCACGCCACCATTGACGTAGGAACCGGGTTCACCGGAACCGATGGTGAACTTCTCGCCGCGCCATTCCGCGCCGTAGGAAAGCGTGAGCGGATAGGCCAAGCCCCAGTCCAGCGGCTTGTTGAAATCGAAGTTCAGCACATGCTGCTTGATTTCCAGCGCGCCGGCGTAGAACTGGGTAGGTGAGGTCGGACCCAGGCTGCGATTGAGCGTATTGAGTATGTCGAACTCCAATTCGTTGGAGCCATAGGTGTAGCTGATATCGATATTGGTGCCGCCGGCAGTGAAGGTCTTGATGCCGCTGGATACGCTGACGTCGGTAGAGGTGTTGAAAATCTGCGGCAGGAAGCCGTCCGGATAGATCGCCGGGATGTTGCGCGAGTCGCCGGCCGGGCGGAAGAAGCCATTTGAAAGCGTTTCGCGGCGGGTGTAGAGGCCGTAGGAATAGAACGTCAGGTAATCGGCGATGTCGATTTCGCCGTTGTACAGGAACGAGCCGTTGTCCACTTCCGGATCGCCATAGCGCTGCACCACCCGTCCGGCGGGCGCGCTGGTGGGCGTGACCGTGCCCAGATACGGACGCGCGCGATCGCTCTGATCCTGATGCCCGCCCTGCACGGCGAAATGCACCTTGCCCGTTTCGCCGAGCTTGAAACCCGCATCGCCCAGCAGCTGGTATTGCGCGCCGTCGCCGGCGCTGTACTGGCCATAGGTGGCGCTGACGCTGCCGCCGCTGCCGGCGCCCTTCAGCACGATGTTGATGACGCCGGCGATGGCATCCGAACCATATTGCGCCGACGCGCCGTCGCGCAGCACCTCGACGCGCTCGATGGCCGAGATCGGGATCGAGTTCAAATCCACCGGCGAGGAGCTGCGGCCCTGGCTGCCGTTGACGTTGACCAGCGCGCCGGGGTGGTAGCGCTTGCCGTTGACCAGCACCAGCGTGTGATCGGGCGCCAGGCCGCGCAGCTGCGCCGGGCGCATCGCATCGGTGCCGTCGTTGATGGCCGCGCGCGGGAAGTTCAGCGACGGCACCGCGCGCGACAGCGCGGTGGCCAGTTCGACGGTACCGGTGGAAGTCAGGACTTCAGGCGTGATGATGTCGATCGGCGCGGTGGATTCGGCGACCGTGCGGTCGGTCACCCGGGTGCCGGTGACGATGAGGGTGTCCAGCGTCTTCGAGTCCGGAGCGGCATTCTGCGCGGCCGCCGGAACGGTGATGGCCGTCAAGGCGACGACGACGGCGTAAGCGAGCGGGTTCAACTTTTGGATCATGCTGGCGGCTCCGGATGAAAGGTGGACTCAGGCGCTGGCGGTTCGCATCGATGATGCTGCGCTGCATCAGCTATGGATTACGGGGTTGCGCGGACGGTGTCAACTTTTTGTCTTTCGATACAATCGGTTACGTTTGAAACTACCGGTGGATGACCCAGGCTGGCCGCGATGTGTCCCGCCGCTGGCCGTCCTCTGTCCAATCCGATGTCCGGGATGCTCGACCCGTCAATTATTCGTTAACGGTAGAATCGCGTCGCAGGAGAGAGCTTCATCTCCTTATGCATTTTCGTTATCTGACGGTCCTCCATGATTTCCCTCCGCAATTTCGCCCTGCGCCGCGGCGAGCGCCTGCTGCTGTCCAATGTCGACCTGACCCTGCATGCCGGCTATCGCGTCGGCGTGGTCGGGCGCAACGGCACCGGTAAATCCAGCCTGTTCGCCGCCGTCCGCGGCGAACTGGAAGCCGACAAGGGCGATGTCGAACTGCCCGGCCGCGTGCGCATCGCCAGCGTCGCGCAGGAAACCCCGTCCTTGCCCGATGCCGCCATCGATTTCGTGCTGGGCGGCGACACGGTGGTGGCGCAGGCGCTGAAGGCCGAGGCCGACGCGCTGGCCGCCGAGGACTGGGAGGCGGTGGCTGCCGCGCACATCCGGCTGGAGGAAGTCGGCGGCTACGACGGCACTGCCCGCGCCGGCAAGCTGCTGCACGGACTGGGCTTTTCCGCCGACACGCACGAACGGCCGGTGTCCTCGTTCTCCGGCGGCTGGCGGGTGCGCCTGAACCTGGCGCGCGCGCTGATGATGCCGTCGGACCTGCTGCTGCTCGACGAGCCCACCAACCACCTGGACATGGACGCGGTGCTGTGGCTCGAGCAATGGCTGCTCAAGTATCCCGGCACGTTGCTGCTGATCAGCCACGACCGCGAGTTCCTCGACAACGTCGCCACCCACACGTTGCACCTGCACGGCGGCGGCGCCAAGCTGTATGTCGGCGGCTATACCGATTTCGAGCGCCAGCGCGCCGAACAGCTGCGCCAGCAGCAGATCGCGCACGACAAGGAACAGGCCGAGCGCGCCCACCTGCAGAGCTTCATCGACCGCTTCAAGGCCAAGGCGAGCAAGGCCAAGCAGGCGCAGTCGCGGATGAAGCGCCTGGCCAAGCTGGCCGGCACCGAGGCGGTGCGCGCCGAACGCGAGTTCCGCATCGAGTTCGCACCGCCGCAGCGGCTGCCGCATTCGTTGATCCGGCTGAATCACGTCGAAGCCGGGTATTCCCTTCCCCCGCAAGCGGGGGAAGGTGCCCGAAGGGCAGATGGGGGCAAGGCTCCGGATGCGGGCCCCCACCCCAACCCTCCCCCGCAAGCGGGGGAAGGAGCAGTCACGATCCTCCACGACGTCGGCTTCGGCCTGGAGGCCGGCGATCGCATCGGCCTGCTTGGTCCCAACGGCGCGGGCAAGACCACGCTGGTCAAGACGCTGGTCGGCGAGCTGGCGCCGCTGGCCGGCGAGCGCAGCGCGCATCCGGACCTGCGCATCGGCTACTTCGCCCAGCACACGGTCGAGTCGCTGCACGAAGGCCAGTCGCCGATCGATCATTTCCGCGATCTGTCGCCGGATTCGCCCACGCAGGCGTTCCGCGATTTCCTCGGCAAGTGGAACTTCCCCGGCGACCGCGCATTCGAGCCGGTGGACGGATTCTCCGGCGGCGAGCGCGCGCGGCTGGCACTGGCGCTGATCGCTTGGCAACAGCCCAACGTGCTGCTGCTCGACGAGCCGACCAATCACCTGGATCTGGAAATGCGCGAGGCGCTGGCCGAAGCGCTGAGCGATTTCGACGGCGCCATCGTCATGGTCTCGCATGACAGGCACCTCATCGGCCTGGTCTGCGACACCTTCTGGCGCGTGGCCGACGGCGTGGTCGAACCGTTTGCGGGCGACCTGGACGAATACGCCGCGTGGCTGCGCACCCGTCCGGCCGCGCAGGGCACCAAGGCGAAGATGGCCGAGGTCGCGCCGACCCCGCCACCGCCCGCTCCGCCGATGCCGGCGAAGAAGCCGCCGAATCCGCACAAGCTGGCTGCCGCCGAGAAGCGCGTGGGCGAACTGGAACAACTGCTGGCCGATCTGGATCGCCAATTGGCCGATCCCGCCCACTACAGCGATCCGGCGCATATGGCAGCGCTGGGGCGCCAGCGCGAGGACGCCGCCGCGCAGCTGGCGCAGGCCGAGCAGGCCTGGCTGGAACTCATCGAGGGTTAGCCTGCGCGCGACTTGCCGTTCGCTCGATCGCGGGCGGTGCACACTGGCCGTCCTTGAAAAATAAAGCGCCAACCCCACAACCGCCCCGTCCGTTTCACCGAGGCCACCATGCCCATCTACGCTTTCGAATGCACCCAGTGCGGCCATACCTTCGACCGCCTGCAGAAACTTTCCGATCCGGATCCCACGTCTTGTCCGGCCTGCAGCCAGGCGACGGTGAAGCGCCAGGTCACGGCGCCGTCGTTCCGGCTGGCCGGCAGCGGCTGGTACGAGACCGATTTCAAGAAGGACGGCGACAAGAAACGCAATCTCGCTGACGGCGGCGAAGGCGCGGCCAAGTCCGGTGCCGACGCCAAGCCGGCCGACAGCGCGCCGGCCAAGAGCGAAACCGCCGGCAAGACCGAATCGGCGCCCGCCGCCACGCCCAGCGCCAAGCCCGCCGCGCCGACCGCGACTTGATGCGATCGGAGGCGGCGGTTAGGGTGCGGCGATGAATATTTCCTTGCGCCCGTTGTCTTTCGCCCTCGTCGTCCTGCTCGCCACGGCCTGCACGCCCGCCTCCGAAACGCCGCCGCCCGCGTCGCAAACCGAAGCCAGCGCAGCGTCCGCCGCCGAACCCGGCATGCGCGCGCCGGTGGATCAGTTCCTGTCCGCCCTCGCCAGGCACTGCGGCCAGGCCTATGCCGGCCGCATCGTCGCCAACGAACCCAAGCCGACCACGCCCGACGCCTTCGAGGGCAAACCGCTGGTGATGCACGTACGCGGCTGCGACGATCCGGCCAACGAACTGCGCATTCCCTTCCATGTCGGCGACGATCATTCGCGCACCTGGGTGCTGACGCGCACGCCCGACGCGCTGCTGCGGCTCAAGCACGATCATCGCCATGCCGATGGCAGCCCCGACACGCTGACGATGTACGGCGGCCAGTCCGTCGAGGCGGGCACGCCGGATCGGCAGGCGTTTCCGGTCGACCAGGAATCCGTCGAACTGTTCGAACGCGAAGGCTTGAACGCGTCGGTGACCAACACCTGGGCGATGGAGATCGAGCCGGACCGCTATTTCCGCTACGAACTCAGCCGTCCCGGCGGCCGCCTGTTCAAGGTCGAGTTCGATCTGAGCCAGCCGGTCCCGCTGCCGCCGGCGCCGTGGGGCGCGGAAGCCGCGGTTCCCGCCGGCTCCTGAACCTGCGAGGGCGATGACGGGTTTGCCCGCGCCTCGCCCTTCGGCGTGCCGGTCGCTCAGCGCCGGCCGGCGAACCGGGCACGGCAACCGCGATCGACCCAGATCTGCCCGCGCAGGTAACCCCAGCTTTCGCCTTCGCGGCAGGCATTGCCGGACAACTGCTCGATGAGCTGCGGACGGCCCTGGCGATCGTCCCACGCGCAGGTGGAGCGGCGGCCGTTCTGGCTGCTGCAGGTCACCGTGTAGCCGGTGTCGCCGCCCGAGGATCCGGTCTGCAGGACGAACTCGCCGCGGCAGCCGCCGTTGACCCAGACCACGCCGGGACGCTGGCCCCAGGTGCTCCCTTCGGCGCAGCGGGTGCTGGACAGCTGGCGCGACAGCGTCACGCGTTCGGCGCCGACCGGGCATTCGCGATAGCGGCCCTTGTCGCTTTCGCAGCGCATGGTGCCGCCGGCACCGCCGTTGTTGCCGCCTTCGATGAAGCGCGCCTTGCAGCCGCGATCCACCCATACCAGGCCGGCGCGGCTGCCCCAGTTCTGGCCTTCCACGCAGCGGGTCTGCGACACGTTTTGCGTCAGCACGGCCGGTCCGCGGAAACCGGTGCGGCACTCGCGGTAGCGATTGTTCTCGCTTTCGCACAGCAAGCCATTGCCGGGAGATGGACCGGGACCGGGATTCCAGCCGCCGTTGTTGCCGCCCAGCGACGTGGCGATGTCCTGCTTGATCCGGCTGAACGGCCAGCCCGACAGCCGCACCTGATCCAGATAGAACCGCAACTGGTCGTCGGGGATGCGGCGACCATTGGCCTGCTCGGCGTATTCCAGGCTGATGACGCGCGTGCGCTCGGCCACGGTCAGCGTGCGCAGGTCTTCAGGCGCGTAGGCGCGAACGCCGGGCTGGGACTGCGCCGTCTGCGCGGCGGAGGGGAGGGAAGCGGTGCCGGCCATGAAGGCCAGCAACAGTACGAGGACGGACTGCAATGACGGCGGGTTCATGGGCATCTCCCGGGAGGCGCGGCGAGCATACGCCGGCCCTTGGCGGGCGGTGTAAGCGCGATGTGATGCCGCCCGGGAGGCGGCGCACCCGATGAACTGACTGGCGTGACCAGGCAGGACTATTGGCGGTTCGACCCCGTCTCTGGCTTTACCAAACCGAGTGTCGTAGACCTTCCAGCGCTGGCCGAACGCGACTTCGCGCGGCTCTTGGTACGTATCCACTGGCCAGATCGACGAATCCTGATGGCCCAACCGGGCATGCTCCTATTGGACCGATGCGGCCGATAGCTCAGCCGGATGTCAGCTCAGGACGGGGGACCGTCAGGCGTCGGCACCAGCGCGACCCGCTCGACCACCATCTCTTCGGCGTAGTCCAGCCAGACGCGGATCACCAGCTGGTCCACCGCCGAGTCCAGCGCCAGCGGCAGGCGGATCTGGCCACCGCGGCGGCCGGATTCGACCTGTACCCATTCGCGCGCGCGGATCACCTTGCCATCGTCGGATACCGCTTCCAGCCAGAACGCATGCCCGGGCGGGCTGCGGGTCTGCAGGCGCAGCTGGTACTGGCCGGCAGCCACCGGCCGGCTCTGCCGGTTCACGGTCAGTGCCCGGCGCGGACGCGGGCGCGCGTCGGCCACGGTTTCCAGCGGCGTGTCGACCTGGATGCCCTGCTGGAGTTGCCAGTCCGGATACAGGGTCAGGCCGTTGCGGCCGTCCACCACCAGTGCGCACCATTCGCCCTTGGACGGATCGTCCAGGAACGCGGTGCAGCGATCGACATAGGCCAGGATGTTGTCCGGATCGCTGGCGTTGAACTGGCGCGGCGCATCCTCCAGCACGATCGACTTGATGTTCCAGCCGGTGTCGTATTCCAGCATCACCGGCGGCCGGATCCGCTGCAGGCCGGTGACCACCTGGTCGTCCTCGATCCGCAGGGTCCGGGTTTCGGTGCCGGTCCACAGCTGGCGGGCGAAGCCCAGGTAGAGCGGATAGCGCGCGCTGTCCTCGGCCAGCGCGGCGACGCTGGCGCTGGGCCGCGGCGCTTGCGCCAGCAGCGATCGGCCGAAGCCGAGTTCGCCCAGTTCCGGGTCGAGCAGCTGCAGCAGGGTCGCACCCGAGTCCAGCGTGCTGCCGGTGCGGGCCAGCTGCTGCGGCGCCAGTCCGGTGCCCAGGAACAGCAGCAGGTTCTCGCGATCCAACGGGGCCAGCACATGGCTGAGATGGTTGGGCATGGCCAGGTGATCGGACGCCACCACGATCAGGGTGTCGTCGGCATAGGCGCTTCGGCGGATCTTCTCGACCAGCCCGCTGATCAGCCGATCGCTGCACGCCAGCGCATGCAGCAGGCCGATGTCGCCGTGTTCGCTTTCATAGCGGACATCGCGGCACGCGACCGGCAGGTGCCCGGCCGGATGATGGGTGTCCATCGTGAGCGCGGTCAGCATGAACGGCTGGCCGGCGGCCGACAGCCGCATGAAGTCGTCGAACACATCGTCCAGTAGCACGTCGTCGTGCACGCCCCAGTTGGAGAAGTGCTTGCGCGCCACGCCCTTGTCGCGGAAATGCTGCTGGTCCTTGACCACGTCGAAGCCATGGCTGGCCAGGAACTTGTCCTTGGCGGCGAACGCGGAATCGGCGCCGCCGCTGAAATGCACCGCATATCCCTGTTGCTTGAGGTAGTCGCTCAGGCAGTGGGCGCCCGGTAGGAAGCTGTCCATCCGGCCCATGCTGTTCTCGTCGCCGCGGGCGGTGGTCAGCGGCACGCCGCACAGCGACGACACCATGCCGGCGATGGTCCAGCCGCTGCCGGCAGGCGAAGCGAGGCCGCGGAAATCCAGGGCTTCGCCGGCCAGGCGCGACAGGTTCGGCATCAGGCCGGGAAACGCCTGCGGGTCGAAATAGGTGCGTTCCAGGCTCTCGGCGTAGATCCAGACGATGTTCTTGCGATGGCCCAGCGATCGGTCGGGCACCACATATTCGGTTGCCACCTGGGTCGGGTCGACGGGGCGCGAATCGCGGTACAGGCGCAGCGCATCGCTGGCCAGCGGACTGCTCAGCACCGCCACGGCGAATACCGCCGCGAAGCCGGCCGATGCCTTGCCGCCGTGGCGGAGCTGCGGCGATCGATGCAGGCGCATCCGCAGCAGCGGCAGCAGCGACAGCAGCGATAGCGCGACCAGGCCCAGAATGGGACGGGTGAAGTCGCCGATCCCGGCGCCTTCCACGCCGCTGGCGAGATGGTAGACCGTGGCGGCATTGAAGCCGTCGCCGCTGAGCTGATCGACGAACCACCACAGGCTCAGCGCCAACAGCAAGGCGCTGAGCAATGTCGCATGCGTCCGCGCCCGGCCGGGGGAGGCCAGCAGCAGCGCGATCAGCAGGACCAGGCAGGTTCCCAGCAACCAGACCGCCGGGATCATGCAGCGCGGTTCCGGCTGCAGGCGGCGGATCGCATCGGATGGCGATTGCTCTTCTGGGGGGAATTCATGTCGGGCACTGTCCTCCGTCGTCCGGCGGATAACCTGCCTGTCAGTGCCTGAATGGAATGTTTTCGGCGACGCTGGGCCCGGCCCGTCGTGCATCGATCCGGCAGCGGGTTAAAATGCCGGGCTGTCTGTCCGGGTCGGGCCGACAACTTGCCGTGGAGCCTGCATGCGTACCCATTTCTGTGGCCTGATCGAGGAATCCCTGATCGGCCAGACCGTCACCCTCGCCGGCTGGACCGATGTCGCCCGCAACCTGGGCGGGGTCTGCTTCATCGATCTGCGCGATCACGAGGGCATCGTGCAGGTGACGGTGGAACCGGACAACGTGGAGGTGTTCGCGGTGGCCGCCAGCCTCGGCTACGAGGACGTGCTGCAGGTCGAAGGCGTGGTGCGCGCGCGCCACGCGGTCAACGACAAGATCCGCACCGGCCAGGTGGAGGTCATCGCCACCCGCATCACCATCCTCAACAAGGCCGCGCCGCTGCCGTTCCACGCGCACGAGAATCCGGGCGAGGAAACGCGGCTGAAGTACCGCTATCTCGACCTGCGCCGTCCTGACATGCAGCGCATGCAGCGCACCCGCATCAGGCTGGTGCAGGCGCTGCGCCGGCACCTGGACGCACGCGGTTTCCAGGACATCGAGACGCCGATCCTGACCAAGGCCACGCCGGAAGGCGCGCGCGACTTCCTGGTGCCGGCGCGCATGCATCCGGGCGAGTTCTACGCGCTGCCGCAGTCGCCGCAGCTGTTCAAGCAGATCCTGATGGTGGCCGGCTTCGACCGCTACTTCCAGATCGCGCCCTGTTTCCGCGACGAGGACCCGCGCGCCGACCGCCTGCCGGGCGAGTTCTACCAGCTCGACCTCGAGATGAGCTTCGTCACGCAGGAAGACGTC
>Ga0160451_100212_pt1 | contig 47373 bp, 37 predicted proteins | sample HID1975M_E1MG_FD_108270 | JGI IMG/M metagenome (GOLD analysis project Ga0160451, IMG submission 108270) | Enriched soil microbial communities from UW Madison campus, WI, USA - HID1975M_E1 MG | ecosystem: Environmental > Terrestrial > Soil > Unclassified | place: USA: Madison, Wisconsin... | reverse complement strand
TGCGCCATACCCCCGCACTGCCGCGGCTCCCGCCGAAGCTCACGCCACCCAACGCCTTTGCTCCTGCGGTTGCGGTTGCGGTTGCGGTTGCGGTTGCGGTTGCGGTTGCGGTTGCGGTCACAGCATCAACGCAAGCATGGCCACTCACCGGCCCCGCCCAAAGAAAAACGCGCGCCGCCACCGGGCGACGCGCGTTTGATGTCCCGCCAATCCTGGCTCAGCCCTTCTTGAGCGCCGACAGGATCCGCGCGGTGATCTCGTCCATGCTGCCGACCCCGTCGATCACCGTCAGCGTGCCGCGGCCAGCGTAGAACCCGATCACCGGCGCAGTGGAATCGTTGTAGACCTGCAGGCGCTTGCGCACCGATTCCGGATTGTCGTCGGCGCGGCCCTCGGCCTGCGCGCGGCCGGCGATGCGCTCGACCAGCAGGTCGGTCGCCACGTCCAGCTGCACCACCGCGTCCAGTGGCTGGCCGATCTTGGCCAGCAGCCCGTCCAGCGCACCAGCCTGGGCCAGGTTGCGCGGATAACCGTCGAGGATGAAGCCCCGGTCCACGTCGTCGCGCCCCAGCCGCGATTCGAGCATGCCCAGCAGGATCCCGTCGGATACCAGGTCGCCGCGGGCCATCACTTCCTTCGCCTGCAGCCCCAGCGGAGTGCCGGCCGCCACCTCGGCGCGCAGCAGGTCGCCGGTGGAGATGTGCGGGACGCCGAGCGTTTCCTTCAGGCGCGCGGCCTGCGTTCCCTTGCCCGAGCCGGGCGGGCCCAGAAGTACCAGTCGCATCGATTGCTCCTACAGAGGAAATGTCCCTGGCGGCCCGGGGCGCTAGACTTTCGTCCCGCGTCCGCATTGCACCGCACCATCCCGGTGCACTTTACCGCATCCGGCCACGCCGCCCCAAAACGTCCCGCCCCGGAGGAAGCCCCCACCATGGTCCAAGGCACCCTGCTCTATGCCCAGTCCGGCGGCGTCACCGCCGTCATCAACGCCACCGCCAGCGGGGTCATCGCCGAGGCGCGGGCCCGCAAGGTCAAGGTACTGGCCGCGCGCAACGGCATCCTCGGCGCACTGCGCGAGGAACTGGTGGACACCTCCAGGGAGTCGGCTGCGGCCATCGCCGCCCTGGCCCACACCCCGGGCGGGGCGTTCGGCTCGTGCCGCTACAAGCTCAAGTCGCTGGACGCCGACCGTGCGAAGTACGAGCGACTGCTGGACGTGCTGCGGGCGCATGACGTGCGGTACTTCCTCTACAACGGCGGCAACGACTCGGCCGACACCGCCTGGAAGGTCTCGCAGCTGGCCGAAGCCTTCGGCTACCCGTTGCAGTGCATTGGCGTGCCCAAGACCATCGACAACGACCTGGCGGTGACCGACACCTGCCCGGGCTTCGGCTCGGCGGCCAAGTACACCGCCGTGTCCGTGCGCGAGGCCGCGCTGGACGTGGCGGCGATGGCCGAGACCTCGACCAAGGTGTTCGTCTACGAAGCCATGGGCCGCCATGCCGGCTGGCTGGCCGCGGCCGCCGGCCTGGCCGGACAGTCGCCGGACGAGGCGCCGCAGATCATCCTGTTCCCCGAGCGCGCCTACGACGAAGCCGCGTTCCTGGCCCAGGTCGACAAGGTGGTGAAGAGGGTCGGCTGGTGCGTTGTGGTGGCCAGCGAGGGCATCCGCGACGCCGACGGCCGGTTCGTCGCCGATGCCGGTGGCGGCAAGGACGCCTTCGGCCACACCCAGCTCGGCGGCGTGGCCTCGACCCTGGCCGGCAAGGTCAAGGACCACCTCGGCCACAAGGTGCACTGGACCCTGCCCGACTACCTGCAGCGCTCGGCGCGCCACCTCGCCTCGAAGACCGACTGGGAACAGGCGCAGGCCGTGGGCAAGGCCGCGGTGCAGTACGCGCTCAAGGGCATGAATGCGGTGATGCCGGTGATCGTGCGCACGTCCAGCGCGCCGTACCGCTGGAAGATCGAGCCGGCGCCGCTGCACAAGGTCGCCAACCACGAGAAGACCATGCCGGCCAACTTCCTGCGCAGGGATGGCTTCGGCATCACTGCCAGGGCGCGCGAATACCTGGAACCGCTGATCCGCGGCGAGGCGCCGTTGCCGTACGGCCGCGACGGCCTGCCGAAGTACGTGACGCTGAAGAACGTGGCGGTGAAGAAGAAGCTGCCGGCCTGGGAGGGCTGACGGCTCGATCGCGGCGGTGCCGCACGCAACCGGCGGTGGCGTCCGGCCCCGCCGGTTGCCGGGTTCCGGCCCGGAACCACGTGAGGTTACCGCCGTGGCGGGACCGGCCCGTCCGCGCAGGCGCCGGTCGCCGGGCTCAGCGGCAAGGCCCGTCCGGCATTTCCGCCACGGCGCTGAACTCCGGCAGCGGACGCACCTGCCCTGCCGCGGCCTGCTTCTGCGCATCCTGCAGGTAGATCCGCACCTGGCCCTGGCCGTCGCGCTCCAGCGACTGCGCCACCGGCTTGCGCCAGACCTGCACCACCGCCTGCCGCGAGGGACAGGCGGCCTCGGGAACGTGGACCACGTCGGCGAGGATCCACCCGGCAGCCTGCGAGGGCGCGGCCTGCGCGGCGTCGACATAGCGCGCCCGCGGCTGGCAGGTCGGCACCGTCTGCACCGCCTGCATCCGGTACGGCTGCGCGGCTTCGCCGGTGAACACACCCTCCAGCCGGGTGCAGGCTTCCGGAATGGTCCGCACCGTATGCACCGCGCCCGGCGCCTGCGCGGTGCCGGTCCGCTCGCGCTCGGGGACGAGGGTCTGCGCCCGCAACGGGACGGCCACGGCGGCGACCGCCGCCAGCACCGCCAACAGCACGGCCTGGCGGAAAGCCTCGGCCTGGCTGCGTTGCGCCCGCGCCGCGGTGGCCGCAGGGACACGCTCGGGGGAACGGATCGGGGTCTCGTTCGCCGGCATCGGAACTCCATCAGCGTGGGGAAGTGCCGATCCTGTCACCGCCTGCATGAACGCCGTGTGGCCTTCCGGCCGGCGCTGCGGTCATACTCGGCCCACATCCAGGGATGTTGAACACGGTGTGCGCGCCTCGGTTTTCGGGTCCGTTCCAGTGCTTCATGGCTCGTCCGTCGTGGTACCCCGTGTTCGTCCGTCTCCTGGGCGACACAACCAACCTTGGGAGGGGTTCATGCTGGAACAATACGGTTTGGCGCTGGCACTGCTCTGCGCTGTCCTCGCAATCCTCTACGGCATCGTGTCCGCGCGCTGGATCCTGGCGCAACCGGCGGGCAACGAACGCATGCAGCAGATCGCTGCCGCCATCCAGGAAGGCGCGCGCGCCTACCTCAACCGGCAATACCTGACCATCGCCGTGGCCGGCGCGGTGCTGTTCGTGCTGATCGGCGTGTTCCTCAACTGGCCCACGGCGATCGGCTTCCTGGTCGGCGCGGTGCTGTCCGGCGCGGCCGGCTACATCGGCATGAACGTATCGGTGCGCGCCAACGTGCGTACCGCCGAGGCCGCGCGCCGCGGCATCGGCCCGGCGATGGACGTGGCGTTCCGCGGCGGCGCCATCACCGGCATGCTGGTGGTGGGCCTGGGCCTGCTGGGCGTGGCCGGCTACTGGTGGCTGCTGCCGCGGTTCGGCGTCGAGGGCGAAGCGGCGCTGCACGCGCTGGTCGGCCTGGCCTTCGGCTCCTCGCTGATCTCGATCTTCGCCCGCCTGGGCGGCGGCATCTTCACCAAGGGCGCCGACGTGGGCGCCGACCTGGTCGGCAAGGTCGAGGCCGGCATCCCCGAGGACGACCCGCGCAACCCGGCGGTGATCGCCGACAACGTCGGCGACAACGTCGGCGACTGCGCCGGCATGGCCGCCGACCTGTTCGAGACCTACGCGGTCACGGTGATCGCGACCATGCTGCTGGGCGGGCTGATGCTCGACCAGGTGGGCCACAACGCGGTGCTGTACCCGCTGGTGCTGGGCGGGGTTTCGATCGTGGCTTCGATCATCGGCGCGTTCTTCGTCAAGGTGAGGCCGGGCGGCTCGATCATGGGCGCGCTGTACAAGGGCGTGATCGTCTCCGGCGTGCTGGCCGCGATCGCGTTCTGGCCGATCACCACCTCGCTGATGGCCGACTCGCCGTTCGGCGCCACGCACCTGTACGGCTGCGCGCTTATCGGCCTGGTCCTGACCGGCCTGATCGTGTGGATCACCGAGTACTACACCGGCACCGAGTACGCCCCGGTCAAGCACGTGGCGCAGGCGTCCACCACCGGCCACGGCACCAACATCATCGCCGGCCTGGGCGTGTCGATGAAATCGACCGCGCTGCCGGTGATCGCGGTGTGCGCGGCGATCTGGGGCGCGTACGCGCTGGGCGGCCTGTACGGCATCGCCATCGCCGCCACGGCGATGCTGTCGATGGCCGGCATGATCGTGGCCCTGGACGCGTACGGCCCGATCACCGACAACGCCGGCGGCATCGCCGAGATGGCCGAGCTGCCGCCGGAGGTGCGCAACGTCACCGACCCGCTCGATGCCGTGGGCAACACCACCAAGGCGGTGACCAAGGGTTACGCGATCGGTTCGGCGGCACTGGCCGCGCTGGTGCTGTTCGCCGACTACACGCACAACCTGCAGGCCAACAATCCCGGCGAAGTGTTCACCTTCGACCTGTCCGACCACACGGTGATCATCGGCCTGCTGATCGGCGGCCTGATCCCGTACCTGTTCGGCGCGATGGCGATGGAGGCGGTGGGCCGCGCCGCCGGCGCGGTGGTGGAGGAAGTGCGCCGCCAGTTCCGCGAGATCCCCGGGATCATGGAAGGCACCGGCAAGCCGCAGTACGACAAGGCGGTGGACATGCTGACCCGCTCGGCGATCAAGGAGATGATCGTGCCGTCGCTGCTGCCGGTGGCGGTGCCGATCGTGGTCGGCCTGCTGCTGGGACCCAAGGCGCTGGGCGGCCTGCTGATCGGCACCATCGTCACCGGCCTGTTCGTGGCGATCTCGATGACCACCGGCGGCGGCGCCTGGGACAACGCCAAGAAGTACATCGAGGATGGCCACTTCGGCGGCAAGGGCAGCGAGGCGCACAAGGCCGCGGTCACCGGCGACACCGTCGGTGATCCCTACAAGGACACCGCCGGCCCGGCGATCAACCCCCTGATCAAGATCATCAACATCGTCGCGCTGCTGCTGGTTCCATTGCTGTAAGCCATTGATCCTGCTGGAAGCGAAGCCCCGATCCGCCGGGGCTTCGCCGTTTCCGGGGGAGCGCCGGCCCGGCCTTTGTGCGGCGCAACAGGCAAAAGCGTAAAATGCCGGCCCTCTTTCACCCGCCAGTTCCGGAGCAGCAGATGGGCCTCGACCAGGTCAATTCCGGGCGCAACCCGCCCGAGGAAATCAACGTCGTCATCGAGATCCCCAAGGACTCCGAGCCGGTGAAGTACGAGGTGGACAAGGAGAGCGGCGCGATCTTCGTCGACCGCATCCTGTCCACGCCGATGCGCTATCCGTGCAACTACGGCTACGTCCCCAACACCCTGTGCGGCGACGGCGATCCGGCCGACGTGCTGGTGGTGCTGCCGCTGCCGCTGATCCCCGGCTCGGTGGTGCGCTGCCGCCCGGTCGGCGTGCTGAAGATGACCGACGAGGCCGGCGGCGACGAGAAGATCCTCGCCGTGCCGGTGTCCAAGGTGTTCTCCGGCTACGCCCACGTCGAGGACATCGCCCAGGTCTCGCCGCACTGGCTGGAGCGCATCGGCCACTTCTTCGAGCACTACAAGGACCTGGAGAAGGGCAAGTGGGTCAAGCTCGACGGCTGGGGCAACGCCGAGGAAGCCAGGCAGATCCTGCGCGACTCGATGCAGCGCGCGGCCGACAAGGCCTGACCTGCCATGGCGCCGGGTAACACCGGCGGCGCCGGGGCCTGCCGCGGCAGGCCCTTCCGGGAATCGCCGGACTACGCCGGCAAGTGCGCATCCGCCCCGGCTTCGCGCTGCAGTGCCTGCGCGCGCTCCGCGGTCGGCTGCCAGATCGCGCGCTGCGCTTCGATTTCCGGCTCGTGCCGGCGCCACTTCTGCGGATCCGGCGCGTCCAGCGTGTAACGGGACAACGGCAGGCTCGCGCCCAGTCTCCGATCCCATTCGAGCCCGGCCCAGGCGCACAGCCGTTCGATCTCCGCCTGCGGATCCTGCAGGAAGCGTTCGTGCCCGATCCCGGTCCAGGTATCGCCGGGCAGCGACTCCAGGTCGTCCAGCAGCGTGCGCGTGGCGCTTTCCCACTGCCGCGCCACCACCTCCTCCAGCGGCCGGCCGCTGCTCTCCCGCCACCCGGGCGTCAGCAGGAACGACCAGGTCGGTCCATCCCAGCCCGGCAACTGCGGATACATCTGGAAATTCCCCGAACGCCAGCCGTCGATCATGCTGCCCAGCACCTGCCGCGGATCGCGGTACAGGAACACGAAACGCGCCTCGGGGAACACCGCGCGCAGGAACGGGATGCGCAGCGCGTTCTTCGGGGTCTTCTCCAGCATCCGCACCGCCGCGCCTGGAGCCGGCGACCGGCCTTCGCGATCGCGCAGCTGGCGGAAGAAGCGCTCGCGCAGGGCCGCAGCGACTTCGGCCGTCGCATCGACCGCCAGCAGCCGGTTGGAGTCGTAGCCGCGCGCGGACGGCGCGAGTCCGGGCACGCCCTCGATCAGCGCATGGCTCTCGTCGCCGGGCGAATACAGTCCCGGCGCACCCGCCAGCGTCTCGAACAGCAGGGTCGAACCCGAACGCGGCGGGCTGATGATGAACAGCGGACGGTCGAACAACGGATCGCCACCGACCATCGCAACCTTCCGCGCCGGGACGGCCGGCGGCGATGGCACGGCCGCCGCCCCGTCATGCAGGCCGGCATTGGAATCGCCATGACGGTCCATGCGCGATTCGTCGCCGACCCCGGCCGGCGTGGCCAGGGCCATGTCCAGCACGTGCGCATGCAGCACCTGCAGGAAGCCCAGCTCGTTCTTCAGGCCGAGCTGGCCCGCGCCCAGGGCGTCGAGTTCGGTACGGAGGCCGTCGAGCAGGCGCCGGTAACGCGGCAGGCCCTCGCCGCTGTCGCCATGGCAGGCCCACAACGCCTGCCAGCGCCGGGAGAAGCGCAGCAGCGCCTGCTGGATCGGGCCCAGGCGCGGATCCGGCACCGCTTCGCCGAGCAGGAACACGATGTGCTCGCGCAACTCCCAGGGCGACATCACCGGCGGCGCATTGAAACTCTCGAAGTCCAGCGTCGCGGCATGTCCGGGCTTGGGTTCGAAGCGTCGCGGGCGCCACTCCGTTCCGCGCTGGCCTGGCGGGCGCGCCTGCGCCAGCAGGTCCCAGAACCGTTCGCCGCCGACGGTGTCGGCGACCAGGTGGATGCGGGTGTCGTCGCTGCCGTTGAGCACGCGATGGCGGCGCCAGGTGTCGAACACCCAGCACTCGCCGGCGGCCATGTTGACCTCGCCATCGCCGCACTGGAAACGCACCGACGGTGTGGTCACGATCGGCACGTGCACGCGCATGCGCTCGCGCCAGTAGTAGTTGATGTCCACGTGCGCGCGGACCTCGGCCTGCCCGGACAGGCGCATCAGCCGGGCCCGTCCCCAGGTCGCCCCCAGTGCCTCGAGCACCTGCATGAGTTGCGGGCACTGCGCCAGCGCCGGGGTCGGCCGCATCGGGCCGCCGAGTTCGTCGCTGTCCGGGTCGCCGTGGGTGGTGATCAGGGTCAGCGCGCTGTTGCCGTCGTCGCGCTGGGTGCGGCCGCGCCACCAGCGCGCGTCGACCGCGGCGACTTCGTCGGCCAGCGCGACGGCATCGAACAGGATCGGCAGCTGGAGGAAGGGAACCTGCAGTTTCATGGTGGATAGACGTCCTGGCTGAGGCGGCCAGTGTGGCAAAAATGCACCCGTCCGCCCAAGTGCGGGTCCACCGGGACGCGTGTCCGTTCAGTCCTCGTGCCGCGGCCGGCGCATGATCGTCAGTCCGATCAGCCGCGACACCACCAGGGCGATGTACATGACCCCGGCGAACTGGGCCAGCATCGCCAGCGCGCGCGCCTGCGGCAGCACCGGCACCACGTCGCTCAGGCCCACGCCCGACAGCAGGCTGAAGCTCAGGTACAGCAGCTCCATCCAGGTCCGGTGCGGCAGGTCGGAGGCGGCTTCGAAGCTGCCGGGATTGACGATCTGGCAGACCGAGAAGGCGAAGGCGAACGCCCAGGCCAGCAGAGTGAAGGTGGCGCCGCAGGCGTACAGCTCGTCGCGCGTGACCTCGTGGTCCGCGAGCATGTACGCGGTCAGGCTGGCGGCAGTGTAGAAGTACAGCAGGCTTTCCAGCGTCTGCGACATCGCGGTCAGCGCCGGCCGGCCCAGCATCGCGGCAGCGATCGACAGCAGCACCGCCGGCAGCGCCAGGCACCACGCCACCCAGCCCAGCGCAGGGCTGCGCTTGACCACCCACACCGCCAGCAGCAGCACGACGATGCCGAACGCACCGAACAGCGCACGCCCGGCGGCCGCCTGTTCCATCACCGGATAGAGCATCACGCCCAGCAGCTGGACGGCCAGCAGCAGCGCCGACGGATGCCGACGCGCGGCGACCAGCCAGCGCAGGGGGGAGAACGCGCGCACGGCTCAGTGGAAGTGGTAGACCAGCGCGTAGTAGACGACGTAGATCCAGCCGAGGATGCCGTGGATGAGCACCCACAGCAGCGACTTGTTCGCCGTCCAGGAAATGGTGATCGCCAGGGCGGTGCCGAAGCCCACGCCCACCTTGACCACGCTGGTGCCTGCGCTCATTGCCGCTCCTTGCCGGTGCCGGGACAGCCGCGACGATAGCGCATCGCCGCCACGGCCGCAGTGGCCGCGGCGCGACGCGCGCGCGCACTCAGCCGGGCCGGTAGACCTGCGCGCCCTGCTCGCGGAATTCGGCGGACTTCTCCGCCATTCCCGTCTCCAGCGCGACCTGCTCGTCCACCCCGTGCTCGGCGGCGTAGTCGCGCACGTCCTGGGTGATCTTCATCGAGCAGAAGTGCGGGCCGCACATCGAGCAGAAGTGGGCCAGCTTGTGCGCGTCCTTGGGCAGGGTCTCGTCGTGGAATTCCTTGGCCTTCTCCGGATCCAGGCCGAGGTGGAACTGGTCCTCCCAGCGGAACTCGAAGCGCGCCTTGCTCAGCGCGTTGTCGCGCACCTGCGCGCCCGGATGGCCCTTGGCCAGGTCGGCTGCGTGCGCCGCGATCCTGTACGCCATGATCCCGTCGCGAACGTCCTGGCGGTTGGGCAGGCCCAGGTGCTCCTTGGGCGTGACGTAGCACAGCATCGCGGTGCCGAACCAGCCGATCATCGCCGCGCCGATCGCCGAGGTGATGTGGTCGTAGCCGGGCGCGATGTCGGTGGTCAGCGGGCCGAGGGTGTAGAACGGCGCCTCGCCGCACTCGCGCAGCTGCTTGTCCATGTTCTCCTTGATCAGCTGCATCGGCACGTGGCCGGGGCCTTCGATCATGGTCTGCACGTCGTGCTTCCAGGCGATTTTGGTCAACTCGCCCAGCGTCTCCAGCTCGCCGAACTGGGCCGCGTCGTTGGCGTCTGCAATACAGCCCGGACGCAGGCCGTCGCCCAGCGAGAAGGCCACATCGTAGGCCTTCATGATTTCGCAGATGTCCTCGAAGTGGGTGTAGAGGAAATTCTCGCGGTGGTGGGCCAGGCACCACTTGGCCAGGATCGAACCGCCGCGCGAGACGATTCCGGTGACGCGTTTCGCGGTCAGCGGCACATAGCGCAGCAGCACGCCGGCGTGGATGGTGAAGTAGTCCACGCCCTGCTCGGCCTGCTCGATGAGCGTGTCGCGGAAGATCTCCCAGGTCAGCTCCTCGGCGCGGCCGTCGACCTTCTCCAGCGCCTGGTAGATCGGCACGGTACCGATCGGCACCGGCGAGTTGCGGATGATCCACTCGCGGGTCTCGTGGATGTGCTTGCCGGTGGACAGGTCCATGACCGTGTCGCCGCCCCAGCGGATCGCCCAGACCAGCTTCTCCACTTCCTCGGCGATGCCAGAGGACACCGCCGAGTTGCCGATGTTGGCGTTGATCTTGGTCAGGAAGTTGCGGCCGATGATCATCGGCTCGCTTTCCGGGTGGTTGATGTTGTTGGGCAGGATCGCGCGGCCGCGGGCGATCTCGTCGCGAACGAACTCCGGGGTGATGATTTTCTGGATGCTGGCGCCGAACGATTCGCCCGGGTGCTGGGCCAGCAGGCCGGCGTCGCGCACCGCCTCCAGGCGCTGGTTCTCGCGGATCGCCACGTACTCCATCTCCGGAGTGACGATGCCGCGGCGGGCGTAGTGCATCTGGCTGACGTTGACGCCCGCCCTGGCCCGGCGCGGCAGCACCCGGCCGGGAAAGCGCACCGCCGCCAGCTTCGGATCGTGCTCGCGTCCGCGGCCGAATTCCGAGCTCAGCGCCGGCAACAGTTCGGTATCGCCACGCTCGGCGATCCATTGCGCACGCAGTGCGGGCAGGCCGGCGGCCAGGTCGATCCGCGCGTCCGGGTCGGTGTACGGGCCGGAGGTGTCGTAAACGGTGACCGGCGGGTTCTCCTCGCCGCCGAACACGGTCGGGGTGCGGGTCAGCGCGATCTCGCGCATCGGCACGCGCAGGTCGGCGCGGGACCCTTCGACATGGATCTTGCGCGAGCCCGGGATCGGCCGGGTCACGGATTCGGAAAGCTGCTCGGTCTGCTGGATCAGCGAGGCAGGAATGGCATTCATGGTGGCTCCGCTCGGTGCTGGGGTCGCCGCACTCGCGTGCGGACCACGGCGGTGGCGCCACGCGTGCGGAAGGCACGGCGCGCGCACCGCCCGGAGCGGGCGGACACAGGACGGACGAACCCGTCCTGCGAAAGCTTCCCTACGCCGGTATCAGCCGGATCAGGTTCCAAGGGACTGTCTCAACCATCGGCCCGGACCGGCGCCGACGGTACCCCCGCTTCGATGGGCATTAGACCACAAGACCGGCCCAGGCGGCCCCGACACGGCCGCCCTTGTAGGAGCCGGCGTCAGCCGGCGACCGCCATGTACAGGTGGCCGGCCAAAGGCGGTTCCGGCATGGCGGTCGCCCACTGAAAGGGGCTCCTACAGTTCGTGCACCGCCCTGGCGTGGTCGGAGACGATCCGCAGGGTCGACCCGTCGCTGTCGAACAGCGAGAACAGGCCCTGCGCCTCCTGCGGCGGGTCGCCGGTGAACGGGTCGCCCACCTTCCACATCCAGTCCGCGTTGGTGGTGCGTCCGCGCCCGCCCCAGGCCCAGAAGTTCGACCCGGCGATGGGGTCCCCGGCCCGCATCCGCTCCAGCAGGCGCGCATAGATGGTCTGGTAGAAGCGGTCGCGCGCCTGCACGCCCGAGGCCGGGTCGAACGCGCCCTGGTCGCGGTTGAGGCCGAACTCGGACAGCACGATGGGCTTGCCCAGCTTCGCGGCCACGTCGATGTGCCGGTCGATGTAGTCCAGCGAGGTCGCCAGGCCGGATTCCAGCCGCGCTGCCGGGTCCTCGTGGTCGATCCAGCTCCAGTTCGACGGCCACAGGTGGAAGGTCAGGTAATCGACATTGGGCGTGTCGTGCGCCTGCACGTACAGCTCCATGTCGCGCAGCGACCCCATCTCGCCCTCGCTGCCGGTGCTGACCAGCTGCTTCGGCGCCAGGCCGTGGATGAAGCCGGCGGTGTCGTCGATCCAGTGCCGGTACGCCTCGAAATTGGCGCGCCCGTCCTGGTCGCTGCCCGGGCGCGGCTCGTTGGCCAGCTGCCAGGACATCACCGTCGGGTCGTCCACGTAGGCCATGCCGGTGAGGGTATTGGTGCGGCCGATGACGGTGCCGATCGCCTCGCGGTACCAGACCTGCGCCTGCGGCATCGAGTAGAACCGCGCCGAGTTCTGCATGAAGCCGTTCCAGTCGCCGGTCAGGTCCGGGTCGTGCTCCGACACCGAGCCGCCGGTGGCCCAGGCCACGTATTGCGACATGCCGCCGGACCACTGCCAGAAGTTGTTGAGGTAGAGCACGGCCTTCATGTCGCGCTTGGCCATTTCCGCCAGCAGGTAGTCCAGGCCCTGCAGCAGCGGCTCGTCGAACTTCCCGGGTCCGGTCATCACCGCCGGCCGGACGCCGCGCTTGAAGCCGCTGGCTTCGGACATGGCCAATACGCGCAGGTTGTCGATGCCGGCGGCCTTGAGCTGGTCCAGTTCGGCGCGCAGCCGTTCGCGGTCGCCGGTGCCGTCCGGTGCGCCCAGATAGGCGCCATACCAGAAATTGGCACCGGCGAAGCGGTAGGTCCTGCCGTCGAGCACGAAGCGCGTGCCTTCGACCTTGACGAACCCGGACTGGCGGGCCTGTCCGGATGCGGTGGCGTTGCCGGCATCGGCGGTGGTCATGGCAGCGGCCGGGCCGGGCTCGCCGGAACAGGCGGCCAGCGCCCCGGCCATCAGCAACGGCAGCGCCGCCAGCCAGCGGCACAGGTGTCTGGGTAACGATATCTCGCGCATGCGGAAGCTCCTTGCAGGACATCGCATTAGAACCCGGAGGCAGGCGGCGGATCATGTTGCGGCCGCACATCGCGGCCGCGCAGCGGCGCTTCGTGACCCCACTACGGAAACGGCCTGGAGCGCGGTTTCAGTACCCGGCCGCCTGCCCGTCCTTGCGGCTCTCCGACGCGCCGAAGTACACGCCGCTGTCCGGATCGCGCAGGATCGCCTGGTAGCCGCCGAAGGGACCATCGGCGAAGACGATGCGGTGGCCCTTGCGCATCAGCGCGCGGACGGTCTCGTACGGGAATCCGGTCTCCAGGTTGACCTCCCCGCCGTCGCTCATCGCGGTGTTCTGCCCGGTCGGCTCCGTGGAACCCTCGTGCTGGATGCGCGGCGCGTCGCCGGCCTCCTGCAGGTTCATGCCGAAGTCGACCAGGTTCATCACGATCTGCACGTGGCCCTGCGGCTGCATCGCTCCGCCCATCACGCCGAAGCTCACCCACGGCTTGCCGTCGCGGGTGATGAAGGCCGGGATGATGGTCTGGAACGGGCGCTTGCCCGGGGCGTACGAATTCGGGTGCCCGTCCTGCAGCACGAACATCTCGCCGCGGTCCTGCAGGATGAAGCCCAGTCCCGGCGGGGCCATCCCGCTGCCCATGCCGCGGTAGTTGGACTGGATCAGCGAGACCATCATCCCGTCGGCATCGGCCACGGTCAGGTAGATGGTGTCGCCCTCCTCCAGCTGCTTCGGCGTGCCCGGCTGCACTTCGCGCAGGGCCTTGTCCGGCGAGATCATCGCGCGGCGCTGCGCGGCGTATTGCTTGGACACCAGCCTGGCCACCGGTGCCGGCTGGAACGCCGGGTCGGCATAGAAACGCGCGCGGTCGGCGAAGGCCAGCTTCTTGGCTTCCACGAACAGGTGCACGTGCTCGGGCGAACCGAAGCGGATCTTCGAGAAGTCGTAGCCTTCGAGGATGTTGAGCATCTGCAGCGCGGCGATGCCCTGGCTGTTGGGCGGCAGTTCCCACACGTCGACGCCGCGGTAGTTCGTGGATACCGGCTCGACCCATTCACCGCGGTGCGAGGCCAGGTCCTCGTAGGAAAGGAAGCCGCCGTTGGCCTTGAAGTAGGCGTCGATGGTGCGGGCGATGTCGCCCTTGTAGAACGCGTCGCGGCCGCCGTCGGCAATCTTCTGCAGGGTGTCGGCCAGGTTCGTGTTCTTCCACAGTTCGCCCTTGCGCGGCGCGCGGCCATCGAGGGTGAACTGCTCCTTGAACCCGGGATACTGCGACAGCCGCGGCACCGATCGGTCCCAGTAGTAGGCGATGACCTCGGCCACCGGATGCCCTTCGCGCGCGTAGCGGATCGCCGGTGCCAGGTTGTCGGCCATCGGCAGGCGGCCGAAGCGGTCGTGCAGGGCGAACCAGCCATCGACCGCGCCGGGCACCGACACCGGCAGCGGACCCATCGGCGGGATCTCCTTCAGCCCGCGGCGCTGGAACTCGGCCAGGGTGAGCGACTTCGGCGAGCGGCCCGAGCCGTTGTAGCCGTAGAGCTTCTTCGTCTTCGGGTCCCAGACGATGGCGAACAGGTCGCCGCCCACGCCATTCCCGGTCGGCTCCATCAGCCCGAGCGCGGCGTTGGCGGCGATCGCGGCATCGACCGCCGAGCCGCCCTGCTTCATCACGTCCAGCGCGATCTGGGTGGCCAGCGGTTGCGAGGTCGCCGCCATCGCATGCGGGGCGATCACCTCCGAACGGGTGGCGAACAGTTCGCCGGTGATGCGGTCGGCGGCCGGGGCCGCCACGGGCAGCAACAGCGCGGCGCAGGCCAGGGAACGGCGGAACACGGACATGGCATCGAACCGGAACGGGAATGCGCGAAAGATAGCCGAACCCCGCGCCGGCGGGCGGATACGCGTCGCGGATCGCGCCCGCGCGAACGGTTCACGCGGCCGGCTCAGCCGGCCGGAATGGTGACCAGCGGCGAACCGCTGCCGCCGCCGGTATCGGCGATGGACAGCATGACCTGGGTGATCAGGAACATCTGCTTGGAGGCCTCGTCGCGGCCATCGATCCAGAACCAGCGATCATGGAACCGCACCGCCACGTGAGCATCGGCGGGCGCGCCGGGACCGCTGTGGATACGCACCAGCGCCGGCCCGGGGGATGGCGCGCCGTCCAGTTCCACGCCCTGGGCCAGTTCCATCAGGATCTCGAACATCGAACGGGTGGCGATGGCCAGTTCGCCCGGCTCGTGCGGATAGGTCGCGAACACCACGCGCAGTTCGCCGGCGCCGCGCGGGATCGCCAGGCGTTCGGACAGGAACGCGAGGTCGGCCTCCTCCTGCGTGGTCAACGCCGGGCGCACCCGCGCCAGCGCCGAGAAGGTCTCCTCCTTCTGCCGCACCCGCACCGCCAGCGCCTGGGTGCGCTGCAGGCGGCGCAACGCGGCCACCACGTCGGCGAAATCGGCATCGGCCTCCTGCTCGAACAGCGGCGCGCGGCTGGTGTTGCCGACGCCGTTGATCGAGCGCACCGCCAGCGGGAACAGCAGGTCCGAGGCCCAGCCGGCCTCCATCATCGCCAGCACCGCCGCCGGTGGCAGCGGCGCCAGCAGGTGCCGCGAGAAGCGGTCGCCGGTGACCGGAGTGTAGGTCACCGTCGGCGTCTCGCGCAGCACGATCGCGCCGCCGACGGACCCGGCGTCGTTGTCCACCGCCGGCGCGATCGCCGCGTGCAGTTCGCCGGAACTCTCGCGCGTGTACTGGCTGATGACCGAAGTGACGCCCAGGAACATCGGCGCATCGCCGTAGCGCAGCGCGACGATGTTCGTCAGCAGTTGCTCTTTCTCGCTCTGCCGCAGCCGCTGGGTGTAGTCGGTACGGTCGATCCCGACCCGCGCCGGTCCCAGCCCGGTGCAGCCGGCCAGCGACACCGCCAGCAGCCCGGCCAGCCACGTCCTTGCGGTCGTACCCGACATGCGCATGGGCGCTCCCCGTCCGTTCCCGCCGCCAGCGTACGCCAACCACGGCCGGGCGGCACGGCGGCGGCGGCACGGCCAGCCGGCGTTACCCGCGGGTCATCCGTCGAGCAATGCCCGGTCGCGCACCGCGCCCTTGTCGGCGCTGGTGGCCAGCAGCGCGTAGGCCTTCAACGCGGTGCTGACCTTGCGCGGGCGCGGGTGGGCGGGCTTCCAGCCCCGGGCGTCCTGTTCGGCGCGGCGCGCCGCCAGTTCGTCGCCGGAGACCAGCAGGTCGATCGTGCGCGCGGGGATGTCGATGCGGATGCGGTCGCCGTCGCGGACCAGGCCGATCGCGCCGCCGGCCGCCGCCTCGGGCGAGGCATGCCCGATCGACAGGCCCGACGTACCGCCGGAGAAACGCCCGTCGGTCAGCAGCGCGCACTGCTTGCCCAGCCCCTTCGATTTCAGATACGAGGTCGGGTACAGCATCTCCTGCATGCCCGGGCCGCCCTTGGGGCCTTCGTAGCGGATCACCACCACGTCGCCGGCCTGCACCTCGTCGCCGAGGATGCCCCTCACCGCCGCGTCCTGGCTCTCGTACACGCGGGCATTGCCCTCGAACACATGGATCGACTCGTCCACGCCGGCGGTCTTCACCACGCAGCCGTCCACGGCGATGTTGCCGTGGAGCACGGCCAGGCCGCCCTCCTTCGAGAACGCGTGCTCCATGTCGCGGATGCAGCCTTCGGCACGATCGGTGTCCAGCGTCGGCCAGCGGGTGTCCTGGCTGAAGGCGACCTGGCTGGGGATGCCCGCCGGGCCGGCCCTGAAGAAGGTGTGCACCGCCTCGTCCGCCGTAGCGGTCACGTCCCACTGCGCGATCGCCTCGCCCAGGGTCTTCGCATGCACCGTCGACACGCCGGTGTGCAGCAGGCCGCCGCGCGCCAGTTCGCCCAGGATCGCCATGATCCCGCCGGCCCGGTGCACGTCTTCGATGTGGTACTTCTGCGTGTTCGGCGCGACCTTGCACAGCTGCGGCACGCGCTTCGAAAGGCGGTCGATGTCGCGCATGCCGAACGGCACCTCGCCCTCCTGCGCTGCGGCCAGCAGGTGCAGGATGGTGTTGGTCGAACCGCCCATGGCGATGTCCAGGGTCATCGCGTTCTCGAACGCCTCGAAGGTGGCGATGCCGCGCGGCAGCGCGCTGGCGTCCTCGGCCCCGTACCAGCGGTGGCACAGCTCCACCGCGGTCACGCCGGCGCGCTTGAACAGCGCCTCGCGGTCGGCGTGGGTCGCCAGCGTCGTGCCGTTGCCCGGCAGCGACAGGCCCAGCGCCTCGGTCAGGCAGTTCATCGAGTTGGCGGTGAACATGCCCGAGCACGAACCGCAGGTCGGGCAGGCGCTGCGTTCGACCGCGGCGACCTGCTCGTCGGAGGCCTTCGGATCGGCGGCCATCACCATCGCGTCGATCAGGTCCAGCTTGTGGTCCGCCTCCGTGCCGCCCGAAAGCCGCGTCTTGCCCGCTTCCATCGGCCCGCCGGAGACGAACACGGTGGGGATGTTGAGCCGCAGCGCGGCCATCAGCATGCCCGGGGTGATCTTGTCGCAGTTGGAGATGCATACCAGCGCGTCGGCGCAGTGCGCGTTGACCATGTACTCCACCGCGTCGGCGATCAGCTCGCGGCTGGGCAGCGAATACAGCATGCCGTCATGGCCCATCGCGATGCCGTCGTCCACGGCGATGGTGTCGAACTCCTTGGCCACGCCGCCCACGCGCTCGATCTCGCGCGCCACCAGCTGCCCCAGGTCCTTCAGGTGCACGTGGCCGGGCACGAACTGGGTGAAGGAATTGGCGATGGCGACGATCGGCTTCTGGAAATCGCCGTCCTGCATGCCGGTGGCGCGCCACAGCGCGCGCGCGCCGGCCATGTTGCGGCCGTGGGTGGAGGTCCTGGAACGGTATTCGGGCATGGCTTCTGGAACGCTGGCGGGGGCTGGCGCGTACGCGAGGCGGCGCGACTGGGCGTGCGGGGCGCACGGACGACGGAAACAGGCACGGATTGTGCTGCGATTGTGCGGCCTGTCCACGGTTGCAAGTGCAACGGTACCAGCTGCGAACGGACCGCTTGACAAGCCGCGAAGACGCGTGGTTTCCTGCGTTCCATGTTGCATCGCCACACGCCCCCGCACAACGACCTGCACGCGCCCGCCGCGGCGTCGGTCCTTGTCCTCGTCCTTATTACCTCGCCAACAGGTGCGGGACGAACCGGCGCGTAAGCAGAAAGCAACGCCAGATTCGCAAAACCCCGCACCGAAAGGCGCGGGGTTTTTTGTTGCCGCGATCCGGCCATCGCCCAAGGGAAGGCAAGTACGACCTCTCCGGAAAATATCAGCAGAAACAATCCGTTTACGGCACATTCCACCCCCTTCACCGCTTCCACCTCCAATCAACGCAACCGCACAGGACCGCCACCATGACCAGCAGCACCTCCCCCAAGATCGCGATCGTCGGCTACGGCAGCCAGGGTCGCGCGCACGCGCTGAACCTGCGCGACTCCGGCTTCGACGTGACCGTCGGCCTGCGTCCCGGTGGTCCGACCGAAGCCAAGGCGCAGGCCGACGGTTTCGTGGTCAAGAGCCCGGCCGAAGCGGTGAAGGATGCCGACCTGGTCGCGGTGCTGACCCCGGACATGGTCCAGAAGAAGCTCTACGACGAAGTACTGGCCGCGAACATGAAGCCCGGCGCCTGCCTGTTGTTCGCCCATGGCCTCAACGTGCACTTCAACATGATCGCCCCGCGCGAGGATCTGGACGTGGTCCTGGTCGCGCCCAAGGGCCCGGGCGCGCTGGTCCGGCGCGAGTACGAGATCGGCCGCGGCGTGCCGTGCATCTACGCGGTGTACCAGGACAAGAGCGGCAAAGCCGAGCAGCTGGCCCTGGACTACGCCGCCGGCCTGGGCGGCGCCCGCGCCAACATCATCAAGACCACCTTCAAGGAAGAGACCGAGACCGACCTGTTCGGCGAGCAGGCCGTGCTGTGCGGCGGCGCCTCCTCGCTGGTCCAGGCCGGCTTCGAGACCCTGGTCGAGGCCGGTTACCAGCCGGAGATCGCCTACTACGAAGTGCTGCACGAGCTGAAGCTGATCGTCGACCTGTTCTACGAAGGCGGCATCACCCGCATGCTCGAGTTCATCTCCGAGACCGCCCAGTACGGCGACTTCGTCAGCGGCCCGCGGGTGATCGACGCTTCGGTCAAGGCGCGGATGAAGGACGTGCTGACCGACATCCAGAACGGCACCTTCACCCGCAACTGGCAGGCCGAGTACGACGCCGGCCTGCCGAACTACAGGAAGTTCCAGCAGGCCGACAAGGACCACCCGATCGAGAAGGTCGGCAAGGAACTGCGCGCCAAGATGGTGTGGCTGCAGGCCAGCGCCAGCCAGCCCGACACCGACGACGCCACGGCGCAGAGGTCCGCCGCCGCATGAACGCCAACGCCCCGACAGCGGCGGCCGGGCTGCGCAATGGCGCGGCCTGGGTCGCGCACGCGCTGGAAGCCGAGGGGGTGGATACGATCTTCGGCTATCCGGGCGGCGCGATCATGCCGTTCTACGACGCGCTGGTGGACTCGGGACTGCGCCATATCCTGGTCCGCCACGAACAGGGCGCGGCGCTGGCCGCGAACGGCTATGCGCGCGCCAGCGGCAAGGTCGGCGTGTGCGTGGCCACGTCCGGCCCCGGCGCCTCGAACCTGGTGACCGGCATTGCCGATGCGATGCTGGATTCGGTGCCGATGGTGTGCCTCACCGGCCAGGTCGCCACGCCGCTGCTGGGTACCGATGCGTTCCAGGAACTGGACGTGTTCGGCATGACCATGCCGATCGTCAAGCACAGCTTCCTGGTGCGGAAGGTCGAGGACCTGCCGCACGTGCTGGCCGAAGCCTTCCGCCTGGCCCGCGAGGGCCGGCCCGGCCCCGTGCTGATCGACCTGCCCAAGGACGTGCAGGTCGGCAGCGCCACCCACCTGCCGGCGCACGTGTCGGCCGAAGTGGAGCGCGAGCCCGCACCGGCCGACGCGGCGCTGGCCGAGGCCATTGCCGCGATCGCTTCCGCCGAGAAGCCGGTCGTCTACGGCGGCGGCGGCATCGCCCTGGCCGACGCGGTGGACGAGTTCCGCCAGTTCGTCGAGGCCACCCGCATCCCGACCGTGCTGACCCTGCGCGGCCTGGGCGCACTGCCGGGCAACCACCCGCAGTTCCTGGGCATGCTAGGCATGCACGGCACCCGTGCTGCGAACATCGCCGTGCAGGAATCGGACCTGCTGGTGGTGGTCGGCGCGCGCTTCGACGACCGCGCCACCGGCAAGCTGGCCGAGTTCGCGCCGTTCGCGCGGGTCATCCACCTGGACGCCGACGCCTACGAGATCTCCAAGCTGCGCACCGCCGACATCGCCCTGCCCGGCGACGTGGCCGCCGGCCTGCGCGCGCTGCGCGCCGGTTCGGTCGGCGCCGTCGCCAGCCAGGACGCCTGGCGCCGGCGCTGCGCCAAGAACCGCGAACGCCACGCCGCCCGCTACGACGCGCCCGGCCAGGACATCTACGCCCCGGCGTTGCTGAAACGGCTGAGCGAGCTGGCCCCCGACGCGGTCATCGCCTGCGACGTCGGCCAGCACCAGATGTGGGTGGCGCAGCACTGCCGCTTCACCCATCCGCGCAACCACCTGACCTCCGGCGCGCTGGGCACGATGGGCTTCGGCCTGCCGGCGGCGATGGGCGCGCAGGTCGCCTGCCCGGACCGCCCGGTGGTGCTGGTCTCCGGCGACGGCAGCTTCATGATGAACGTGCAGGAGCTGGTCACCGTGGCCCGCTGCAAGCTGCCGGTCAAGATGATCCTGCTGGACAACAGTTCGCTGGGCATGGTCCGGCAGTGGCAGGAACTGTTCTTCGACAAGCGCTACAGCGAGATCGACCTGTCCGACAACCCGGACTTCGCCGCGCTGGCGCGGGTGTGCGGCATCCCCGCCACCCGCATCGAGAAGCGCGCCGAGGTCGAGGATGCGCTGGCCGCGCTGCTGGCCGCTCCCGGTCCGGGCCTGCTGCACGTGGCCATCGACGCGCGCGCCAACGTGTGGCCGCTGGTGCCACCGAACACGGCCAACAGCACGATGCTGGAATCCAACCCCAACGAACAACGGACGGAGTCCGCGCATGCGTTACCGGCTTGACCTGGTGCTGAAGCCCGTGGAGGGCGCGCTGGTCCGGGTGATCGGGATGACCGAACGCCGCGGCTTCGCACCCCAGGCGATCAGCGGCGGATCCGACCACGGCGATGGCCGCTGGCGCCTGCAGCTGGTGGTCGACGGCGCCCGTCCGGCGGAGACGCTCAAGCGCCAGCTGCAGAAGGTCTACGACTGCGAATCGGTCGAGGTCGTGCCCGTCGATAGCCCGGTCGAAGCCGTCGAGGCCGTGCCGTGAGCCCGCGCCGGCCCGCCTCCGCATCCGCCATGGCCGCCCCCGCGGAGGCCGTGGTGCGGAGGTGCCTTCTTCGACATCGCCCGCAAGGCCTCGGCGATGCCTGACGCCGGCCGCGCCAGCGCCAGCGGCGGGGAACCCGACGTCGGCGACGTCGGTGTCGCCAACGTGGCGGCGGCCGGAACCGTGGCCGTCGAGGCGGAGACCGTCGAAGTGAGTGTCGCCGACGTGCTGGCCGCGCAGGCGCGGCTGCGCCGCTACCTGCCGGTCACGCCCATGCACCACGCCGAACGCTTCGGGGTGATGCTCAAGCTCGAAAACCTGCAGCGCACCGGCTCCTACAAGGTGCGTGGCGCGCTCAACGCGCTGCTGGCCGCGCGCGAGCGCGGCGACCGCCGCCCGGTGATCTGCGCCTCGGCCGGCAACCACGCCCAGGGCCTGGCCTGGGCGGCGCACCGGCTGGGCATGCAGGCGATCACGGTGATGCCGCACGGCGCACCGGAGACCAAGATCGCCGGCGTAGCCCATTGGGGCGCCACCGTGCGCCAGCATGGCGACAGCTACGACGAGGCCTATGCCTTCGCCCGCGAGCTGGCCGAGCAGAACGGCTACCGCTTCCTGTCCGCGTTCGACGACCCGGACGTGATCGCCGGCCAGGGCACCATCGGCATCGAAATCGCGCCGCACGCGCCGGACGTGGTCATCGTCCCCATCGGCGGCGGGGGCCTGGCCTCGGGCGTGGCGCTGGCGCTGAAGACGCTGTCCGGCAGCCGCGGCTTCCGCGGGCAGAGCGTGCGCGTGGTCGGCGCCCAGGTCGAAGGCGTGGACGCCATGGCCCGCGCGATCAAGGGCGACGTCCGCCCGATCGACCCGGCCCGCTCGCTGGCCGACGGCGTGCGGGTAAAAGTGCCCGGCTTCCTCACCCGGCGCCTGTGCGCTTGGCTGCTCGACGACGTGGTCATCGTCCGCGAAGCCGAGCTGCGCGAGACCGTGGTGCGGCTGGCGCTGGAGGAGAACGTGATCGCCGAGGGCGCCGGCGCCCTGGCCCTGGCCGCCGGCCGCCGCGTGGCCGGCAAGCGCAAGTGCGCCGTGGTCTCCGGCGGGAACATCGACGCGGCCACCCTGGCCACCCTGCTGTCGGAGGTGCGGCCCCGGCCGCCGCGCCGGCCACGCCGCCGCCGCGGCGAACTGGAGCCGGCCACGCCCCCGGGCCGCACCGCGCCTGAACCCGCCGCCGGCGATGCTGCAACGCGCAAGGCCGCCCCGGTGGCAAAGCGCCGCCCAACCGCTAACCTGTCCCCCTCACCCACCATTTCCGCCCCACCGGCGCCGAGCGCGCCGCAGCCCGTCAGCGAAGAGGAGTTCACCTGGTGAACGCGCAACAGTCCCACTCCACCACCCAGGTCTCCCCGGCCCGCATCCGGGTGTTCGACACCACCCTGCGCGACGGCGAGCAGTCGCCCGGCTGCAGCATGACCCCGCAGCAGAAGGTGGTGATGGCCCGCGCCCTGGCCGAACTGGGCGCCGACGTCATCGAGACCGGCTTCCCGGCCAGCTCGCAGTCCGACCGCGAGGCCATGGCCCTGATCGGCCAGGAGCTGCGCACGCCGGTGCTGGCGGTGCTCTCGCGCTGCCTGCGCGGCGACGTGGAAACCTCGCTGCACGCGCTGGAAGCGGCCGCGCGCCCGCGCCTGCACCTGTTCCTGTCCACCAGCCCGCTGCACCGCGAGCACAAGCTGCGCATGAGCCGGCAGCAGGTGCTGGACATGGCGGTTGAAAGCATCTCCTACGCCAGGCAGTTCATCGACGACATCGAGTTCTCCACCGAGGACGGTACCCGCACCGAGGAGGACTTCCTGCACGAAGTCGTGGGCGCGGCGATCGCCGCCGGCGCCACCACCATCAACGTGCCCGACACGGTCGGCTTCACCACGCCGGAGGAGATCCGCGGCCTGTTCCAGCGCCTGATCGCGAACGTTCCGGGCGCGGGCAACGTGGTCTTCAGCGCGCACTGCCACAACGACCTGGGCCTGGCCGTGGCCAACACCCTGGCCGCCATCGAGGGCGGCGCGCGCCAGGTCGAGTGCACGATCAACGGTATCGGCGAGCGCGCGGGCAACTGCGCGCTGGAGGAGATCGTGATGGCGCTGAAGGTGCGCGGCGCGTTCTTCAACGTCGACACCGGCGTCGACACCCGCCGCCTGGTGCCGACCTCGCAGCTGCTGCAGCGCCTGATCGGCATGCACGTGCAGCGCAACAAGGCGGTAGTGGGCAGCAATGCCTTCGCCCACGAGTCGGGCATCCACCAGCACGGCATGCTGCGCCACCGCGGCACCTACGAGATCATGCGCCCGCAGGACGTGGGCTGGCCGGACACGCAGATGGTGCTGGGCCGGCACAGCGGACGCGCCGCGGTCGAGCAGCGCCTGCGCGCGCTGGGCTACTACCTGGAAGACAACGAACTGGAACTGGTGTTCGCCAACTTCAAGGCGCTGTGCGAGCAGCAGCGCGTGGTCACCGACAGCGACCTGCAGGCGCTGATGCAGGACACCGGCGACGGCGAGGGCTACCGCCTGGCCTCGATGACGGTCAGCGACCGTGGCCAGCGCGCGATCGCCACCGTCGAACTGTCCGATCCCGACGGCCAGCGCGTGCTGGAAACCGCCGAGGGCGATGGTCCGGTCGATGCGCTGTTCGCCGCGCTGGCCGCCGCCACCGGCGTGCAGCTGGGCCTGGAGAGCTACCAAGTGCACAGCGTCGGCCTGGGCGCCGACGCGCGCGGCGAGGCCAGCCTCAGCGTGCGCCATGGCGAGACCGAGTACGAAGGCACCGGCACCAGCCGCGACATCATCGAGGCCAGCGCGCTGGCCTGGCTGGACGTGGCCAACCGCCTGCTGCGCCAGCGTCGCGCCGCGGCGGCCAGCGAACAGCTGGCCACCGCCTGACCGCGGTACGCATGTCGTCCGTCGCCTGACCCCGGACGGCGGGTCGCCCGCCGTCGTGGTGGCCGCGTCCGCGCGGTACTCCCGGCTCCAGCGCTCGACGCACTCCATCCATCCAAGCACAAGCACCGACTCCGCGGGCGACGCGTCGCCGCATCGCCCGCCGCAAGGAACGTTCCCGATGCCGTTCGCCGAAAGCAACCAGGCCGCCGCCCTCACCTTCGATGCAGCCGTGCACCGCGCCCTGTCGCGGCGCCGCTCCGATACGCCCTGGCCGCACAACGGCGCCGCCGCGCCGCATGCGGTGCCCGCCGCCGCGCCCGTGCAGCCGCCGACCGGCGGCGCGCCCGCAGACGGCGATCCGGAACCGCCCGCCTGAGCGCGCGGCGCCCCGCACGGGGATGCCACAGGGCCGGCACGAACACCGGTTCCGGTCCGCGCACGCGATCGCGCTCCTCTCCACCGCCATTCCTTTCCAGAGACCCACGCATGCACGCCAACATCGTCGTCCTGCCCGGTGACGGCATCGGTCCGGAGATCGTCTCCGCCACCCTGCCGGTGCTCGAAGCCCTTGCCGCCCGCCACGGCCACACCTTCGCCTTCGAGGAACACGACATCGGCGGCATAGCCATCGACCGCCACGGCGAGCCGCTGCCGGCCGCGACCCTGGCGGCGGCGCAGAAGGCCGACGCGGTGCTGCTGGGCGCGGTCGGCGGCCCGAAGTGGTCCGATCCCAACGCCAAGGTGCGCCCGGAACAGGGCCTGCTGGCGATCCGCAAGGGCCTGGGCCTGTTCGCCAACCTGCGCCCGGTGCGTCCGCACCCGGCTGCGCTGGGCGCCTCGCCGATCAAGTCCGAACTGCTCGAGGGCGTGGACATCGTGGTGGTCCGCGAACTGACCGGCGGCATCTACTTCGGCGACAAGACCCGCAGCGCCACCGACGCCACCGACCTGTGCCGCTACACCGTGGCCGAGATCGAACGCGTGGTGCGCAGTGCCGCCGCCCTGGCGCGCAGCCGCCGCGGCCACCTGACCTCGGTCGACAAGGCCAACGTGCTGGAGACCTCGCGCCTGTGGCGCGACGTCACCGCGCGGGTGATGCGCGAGGAATTCCCGGACGTGGCCGTCGAGCACCAGCTGGTCGACTCGATGGCCATGCACCTGCTGTCCAGGCCGCGCGCCTACGACGTCATCGTCACCGAGAACATGTTCGGCGACATCCTCACCGACGAGGCTTCGATGCTGGCCGGCTCGCTGGGGTTGCTGGCCTCGGCCTCGCTCGGGGACGGCAAGGTAGGAATCTACGAGCCGATCCACGGCTCGGCCCCGGACATCGCCGGCAAGGGCATCGCCAATCCCTACGCCACCATCCTCAGCGCGGCGATGCTGCTGCGCCACTCGCTGGGACTGGAGACCGAGGCGGCCGGCATTGAAGCCGCCGTCTCTGCGGCACTGGACGCGAAGGTGTTCACCGCCGACCTGGCCGCGCCGGGCCAGGCCGTCACCACCGTGCAGGCCGCACAGGCTGTGATCGAGCGCCTGGCCTGACCACGGGCGGCCGGCACGGGAATACCGGCCGGCGCCGGATACGAAGACGCCGCCCCGGGGGCGGCGTCTTCGTGCCACAAATGGGATGGGAGCTCAACCGCCCGCGCCGAACAGCCACGGCTGCGTGGCGCGGTGCCGCGCCTCGAACGCACCGATCGCGTCGCTTTCCTGCAGGGTCAGGCCGATGTCGTCCAGGCCGTTGAGCAGGCAGTGCTTGCGGAAGGCGTCGATCTCGAAGCCGTACTGCACGCCGTCCGGCCGGGTCACGGTCTGCGAGGCCAGGTCGACGGTCAACGTGTAGCCCTCGGTCGTCTCGCACTGGGCAAACAGCGCATCGACCTCCGCTTCCTTCAGCACGACCGGCAGCAGGCCGTTCTTGAAGCTGTTGTTGAAGAAGATGTCGGCGAAGCTGGGCGCCACGATGGCGCGGAAGCCATACTCCTCCAGCGCCCACGGCGCGTGCTCGCGCGAGGAGCCGCAGCCGAAGTTCTCGCGCGCCAGCAGCATGCTGGCGCCGCGGTAGCGCGGGAAGTTCAGCACGAAATCCGGGTTGACCGGCCGGTTCGAGCTGTCCTGGCCGGGCTCGCCGACATCCAGGTAACGCCACTCGTCGAACAGGTTCGGGCCGAAGCCCGAGCGCTTGATCGACTTGAGGAACTGCTTGGGGATGATCTGGTCGGTGTCGACGTTGGCGCGGTCCAGCGGGGCGACCAGGCCGGTATGGGTGGTGAAGGCTTTCATCTCGGCGGTCTCCTCAGGCCTGCACTTGCATCAGTTCGCGCACGTCGACGAAGTGCCCGGCCACCGCGGCGGCGGCGGCCATCGCCGGGCTGACCAGGTGGGTGCGCCCGCCGGCGCCCTGGCGGCCTTCGAAGTTGCGGTTGGAGGTCGAAGCGCAATGCTCGCCGTTGCCCAGCTTGTCGGGATTCATCGCCAGGCACATCGAGCAGCCCGGCTCGCGCCATTCGAAACCGGCGTCGATGAACACCCGGTCCAGCCCCTCGGCCTCGGCCTGGGCCTTGACCAGGCCCGAGCCCGGCACCACCAGCGCCTGCTTCACCGTCGCGGCGACCTTGCGGCCTCTGGCCACTTCGGCCGCCGCGCGCAGGTCCTCGATCCGCGAGTTGGTGCACGAACCGATGAACACCCGGTCCAGCCGGATCGTGGTGATCGGCTGGTTGGCCTGCAGGCCCATGTACTTCAGCGCGCGGTTGATCGAGTCCTTCTTCACCGGATCGGCTTCGCGCTCCGGATCCGGCACCGCCTGGTCCACCGCCAGCACCATCTCCGGCGAAGTACCCCAGCTGACCTGCGGCTTGATGTCCTCGGCGCGCAGCTCGACCACGGTGTCGAAGTGCGCGTCGGGATCGGACACCAGCGTCTCCCACACCGCCACCGCCGCGTCCCAGTCCGCGCCCTTCGGCGCGAACGGGCGATCCTTCACGTAGTCGATGGTTTTTTCGTCGACCGCGACCATGCCCACCCGTGCGCCGGCCTCGATGGCCATGTTGCAGATGGTCATGCGGCCTTCGACCGACAGGTCGCGGATCGCTTGGCCGGCGAATTCCAGCGCGTGGCCGTTGCCGCCGGCAGTGCCGATTTTTCCGATGATCGCCAGCACGATGTCCTTGGCGGTGACGCCGAACGGCAGCGTGCCCTCCACGCGCACCTGCATGTTCTTCATCTTCTTGGCGACCAGGCACTGGGTGGCCAGCACGTGCTCGACCTCGGAAGTGCCGATGCCGTGCGCCAGCGCGCCGAACGCGCCATGCGTGGAGGTGTGCGAATCGCCGCAGACCACGGTCATGCCCGGCAGCGTGGCGCCCTGCTCCGGGCCGACCACGTGGACGATGCCCTGGCGCACGTCGTTCATCTTGAACTCGAGGATGCCGAAGTCGTCGCAGTTCTCGTCCAGGGTCCGCACCTGCAGCCGCGAGACCTCGTCGACGATCGCCTGCAGGCCGCCGGCGCGCTCGGTGCGGGTGGTCGGCACGTTGTGGTCGGGCGTGGCGATGTTGGCGTCGATCCGCCACGGTTTGCGTCCGGCCAGGCGCAGGCCCTCGAAGGCCTGCGGCGAGGTGACCTCGTGGAGGATGTGGCGGTCGATGTAGATCAGCGAGGAACCGTCGTCGCGACGGGTCACCTCGTGCATCTCCCACAGCTTGTCGTACAGGGTCTTGCCGGCCATGCGTTGCCTCGGATGGGTCTGGCGTTGGCGGGTGGGCGGTCGAGCGCCGGGACCCGCCGGCTGGAGGGCCATCCTGCGCCCTTGCTATCGATAACTCAAATGCATATTTTTCATCCACTGGATTCCTGATTGGAATCTAACGGAGCGCCGCGATGGACTGGGCCGGACTCAACGCTTTCGTCGCCGTGGCCGACCACGGCGGCTTCTCCGCCGCCGCCGAACAGCTGCACCTGACCCAGCCGGCGGTCAGCAAGCGCATCGCGCTGCTGGAGGACTCGCTGGGCGCGCGCCTGTTCGACCGGCTGGGCCGGCAGGTGGTGCTGACCGAGGCCGGCCGCCTGCTGCTGCCGCGCGCCCGGCAGATGCTGGCCGAGGCCGAGGCGGCGCGGCGTGCGCTGCTGGACCTGGGCCAGGACATCGGCGGTCGCCTGAGCCTGGCCACCAGCCACCATATCGGCCTGCACCGGTTGCCGGCGCTGCTGCGCGGATTCACCGCGCTGCATCCGCGCGCGGCGCTGGACATCCGCTTCATGGATTCCGAACAGGCCTATGCGCAGGTCCTGCAGGGCGAGGTCGAACTGGCGGTGACCACGCTGGGCCCCGCCGAGGCGCCGCTGCGGGCGACCATGGTCTGGAACGACCCGCTGTGCTTCGCCGTCGCGCCCGACCATCCGCTGGCGCGCCTGCCGAAAGTCTCGCTGTCCGACATCGCCGCGCATCCGGCGGTGCTGCCGGATCCGGGCACCTTCACCCATCGCATCGTCGCCGAGACCTTCGCCCGGCGCGGGCTGTCGCTGCGGCTGCGGATGACCACCAACTACCTGGAGACGATCAAGATGATGGTCTCCGTCGGCCTGGCCTGGAGCGCGCTGCCGCAGACCATGGTCGACGCGCAGGTGCGGGTGCTGCCGGTGGCCGGCGTGCAGTTGTCGCGGCGGTTGGGTTACGTGGTCCACGGCGGCCGCACCCTGTCGCGCGCCGCGCAGGCCTTCATCGGCCTGCTGCAGGCGGACGCGGATGCCGCTGGCGGTAGCTGAGCCACGAGCCGGACACCCGGCGTTCCGCTTTTTGTAGGAGCCCGTCTTGCGGGCGACACGGGCGCCGGAATCACGGGGTGGCCGGGCGTGCCAGCGTGTCGCCCGCAAGACGGGCTCCTACAGAAGCTGCCAGGCACGGGGAAAGCGTTCCGGTGCGCCTGCCGCCACCTCACGGAAGAACCGCCGCCACCGGCCACGCCGGCGGCTGCGGTCCGGACCGGGAATCAGTCCGCCGCTTCCTCCGGCTTCACCCGGAACCACGCCGCGTACAGCGCCGGCAGGAACAGCAGGGTCAGGCCGGTGGCGACCACCAGCCCGCCCATGATCGCCACCGCCATCGAGCCGTAGAACGCGCTGCGCGACAACGGGATCATCGCCAGCACTGCGGTCAGCGCGGTCAGCACGATCGGGCGGAAGCGGCGCACGGTGGCGTCGACGATGGCGTGCCAGCGGTCATGGCCGGCGGCGATGTCCTGCTCGATCTGGTCGACCAGGATCACCGAGTTGCGCATCACCATGCCCGCCAGCGCGATGGTGCCGAGCAGGGCGACGAAGCCGAACGGCATGCGGAACATCAGCAGGAACCAGGTCGCGCCGATCAACCCCAGCGGCGCGGTGACCAGCACCATGACCGTCCGCGAGAAGCTGCGCAGCTGCAGCATCAGCAGCGTGGTCACCACGATCAGGAACAGCGGCATCCCGGCCTTGATCGAGTTCTGCCCGCGCGCCGAATCCTCCACCGAGCCGCCGACCTGCAGCAGGTAGCCCTGCGGCAGTCCCGCGCGGATTCCGTCCAGGGTCGGGTCGATCTGCGCGGTCACCGCCGCCGGCAACAGCGCGTCGCCGATGTCGGCGCGCACGGTGATCGTCGGCAGGCGGTCGCGGTGCCAGATGATCCCGTCCTCGAACACCTGGCGCAGGCGCGCCACCTGCGACAGCGGCACGCTGCCGCCGTCGCCGGTGGGGATCGACAGGCTGCCGAGCAGTTCCAGCTGGCCGCGGTCGCCGGCGCCGCCGCGCAGCATGATGCCGACCAGTTCGTTGCCCTCGCGGTAGGTGCTGGCGGTGTAGCCGGACAGCTGCGCGCTCAGGAACTGGGCCAGCTGCGCGCTGCTGATGCCCAGCGCGCGGGCGCGGTCCTGGTCCACTTCCAGGCGCACGACCTTGCTCGGCTCGTCCCAGTCCAGGTTGACGTTGGTGGTGTGCGGGTTGGCGCGCACCTGTCCGGCGACCTGGTGGGCGATCGCGCGCACCTGTTCGACGTGCTCGCCTGAGACACGGAACTGCACCGGATAACCGACCGGCGGGCCGTTCTCCAGCCGGGTCACGCGCATCTGCAGTTCCGGGAACTGCGGCACGACCTCGCGGAGCAGCCAGTTGCGCAATTCCTCGCGCGCATGGATGTCCTGCGCCAGCACCACGAACTGGGCGAAGTTGGTCGCCGGCAGCTGCTGGTCCAGCGGCAGGTAGAAGCGCGGCGATCCGGTGCCCACGTAGGCCACGTAGTTGCGGATGTCCTTGCGCTGCTGCAGCAGCTTCTCCAGCTTCAGCGCCTGCGCCTCGGTGGCGCGCAGCGACACGCCCTCGGCCAGTTCGACGTCGACCATCAGTTCGGGCCGGGTCGAATCGGGGAAGAATTGCTGCGGCACGAAGCGGAACATCAGCAGCGACAGCACGAACAGGCCGCCGGTCAGGCCGATCACCAGCCAGCGCCGGCGCAAACAGGCGTCGAGCAGGCGGCGGAAGCGCACGTAGAACGGCGTCTGGTACGGGTCGTGGTGGTGGCCGTCCAGCGGCGCCGGGGCCAGGGCGAAGGCGAACTGTGGCCAGCGGTCGGCCAGCCGTTCGCGGAACGCGCGGCGGCGCGCGGCCAGGCTGCCCGGCCTGGGCGGCTGCGGATGCGCCAGGTCCGGCAGCATCCGGTCGCCCAGCCAGGGAATGAACAGCACCGCCGCCACCCATGACACCAGCAGTGCGATGGTCACCACCTGGAACAGCGAGCGGGTGTACTCGCCGGTGCTCGACGCCGCGGTGGCGATCGGCAGGAAGCCGGCCGCGGTGATCAGCGTGCCGGTGAGCATCGGGAACGCGGTCGATTCCCAGGCGAAGCTGGCCGCGCGCAGGCGGTCGAAGCCCTGCTCCATCTTGATCGCCATCATCTCCACCGCGATGATCGCGTCGTCCACCAGCAGGCCCAGCGCCAGCACCAGCGCGCCCAGCGAGATCTTGTGCAGGCCGATGCCGAAGTAGTGCATCGCCGCGAAGGTCATCGCCAGCACCAGCGGGATCGACACCGCCACCACCAGGCCGGTGCGGAAACCCAGCGAGAAGAAGCTGACCAGCAGCACGATGGTCACCGCCTCGGCCAGCACGCGCACGAACTCGCCCACCGAATCGCGCACCGCCTCGGGCTGGTCGGAGACCTTGCGCAGCTCCATGCCCGCCGGCAGCCGGGTCCGCAGGCGCGCGAACTGCGCCTCCAGCGCCTCGCCCAGGTGCAGGATGTGGCCGCCGTCCTTCATCGCGACCGCTATCCCGATCGCGTCCTGGCCCATGAAGCGCATGCGCGGCGCGGCCGGGTCGGAGAAGCCGCGGTGCACCGTGGCCACGTCGTCCAGGCGGATGGTGCGGCCGCCGGCGCGGATCGGGAACGCGCGGATCTCCTCCACGCTGCGGAACGGTCCGTCCACGCGCAGCTGCACGCGTTCGCCGGCGGTCTCGAAGAATCCGGCCGGCACCACCGCGTTCTGCCCCTCCAGCGCCTGCTGCACCGCCGACAGCGGGATGCCCAGGGTGGCCAGCTTGGTGTTGTCGATCTCGATCCAGACCTTCTCGTCCTGCAGGCCGACCAGCTCGACCTTGCCCACGTCGGGCACGCGCTGCAGTTCCAGCTGGATGCGGTCGGCGTAGTCCTTGAGGATGGCGTAGTCGAAGCCCGGCCCGGTCAACGCATAGATGTTGCCGAAGGTGTCGCCGAACTCGTCGTTGAAGAACGGCCCGACCACCCCGGACGGCAGCGTGGCCTGGATGTCGCCGACCTTCTTGCGCACCTGGTACCACAGGTCCGGCACGTCCTTCGACTTCATCGAATCGCGCGCCATGAAGATCACCTGCGACTCGCCCGGGCGCGAATAGCTGCGCACGAACTCGTACTTGCCGGTGTTCATCACCGCCTTCTCGATGCGCTCGGTCACCTGCTTCGAGACTTCCTCGGCGGTGGCGCCCGGCCACAGCGTGCGCACCACCATCGCCTTGAAGGTGAACGGCGGGTCCTCGCTCTGGCCCAGGCGCAGGTAGGACCAGGTGCCGATGATCGCCAGCGCGACCATCGCGTACAGGACCAGGCCGCGGTTGTGCAGGGCCCAGGCGGAGAGGTTGAAGCGGCGCATGGGTCAGTCCGCCTTCGGCTGCGCGGCGGGCGCGGACGCGGCGGCCACCGGCACGTTCTCCCGGTCCACCGGTGCGACCGCTTCACCCTCGCGGAGCAGATGCCCGCCGGCGGCCACGATCCAGTCGTCCGCTTCCAGTCCGTCGCCGCTTACCGGCACGCTCTCGCTGCCGAATTCGCCGGCAGTGACCGGCACGCGCACCGCCTTGCCCTCGCGCACCACCCACACCGCGGCCGAACCGTCTTCGCCGCGCTGCAATGCCGACAACGGCACGCGCAGGCCATCGCCGGCCGTGGCGGCCTGGGCCAGGTAAACGCGCGCGCTCTGGCCCAGTTCGACCTCGCCCTGCGCCGACTCGTCCAGCGCCACGCGCGCGGCGAAGCTGCGCGTCTGCGCGTCGGCGGCCGCGGCGATCTCGCGGATCGTTCCCGGCAGCTGCCGGCCCGGCGCATTCCACAATTCCACTCGCGCCGCATCGCCGACCTTGAACTGGCGGATGCGGTCCTCGGGCAGGTCGATGGCGACTTCGCGGCCGCCGTCGGCGGCCATCACGAAGACGGTCTGGCCAGCGCCGACCACCTGGCCGGCTTCGGCCTGGCGCGAGGCGATCACGCCGGCGCGTGGCGCGCGCAGTTCTGTGTAGCCGGCCTGGTTGCGGGTGACGTCGCGCTGCGCGCGGGCGGCGCGGGCCTGGCCGGCGGCGGCTTCATAGGCGGCCTTCTGCGCGTCGTAGGCCGAACGGCTGACCAGCTGCTGGTCGACCAGCCTGGCGTAGCGGTCCAGGTCGCCCTTGGTCCGCGCCAGCTCGGCTTCGGCGGCGGCCAGCTGCGCCTGCGCGGCCTGGGCCTGCAGCGCCTGGTCGGCCGGATCCAGCTCGGCCAGCACCTGGCCCTGTTCGACCCGGTCGCCGGCGTCCACCGCCCGTCGCACCAGCTTGCCGCCGACCCGGAACGAGAGCGGGCTTTCCTGGCGCGCATGGACCTCGCCGGGGAAGGCGAGCCCGGCGCCGGCCCCGACAGCCTGCGGCTGCACCACCCAGACCGGGCGCCGCGCCTCGGCGACTTCCTGCTTGCCACCGCATCCGGCCGCGAGCATGGCCGTCACTACCAGGGCCAGCCCACCGGTCACACGGAATCCCTTCTTCATCGCCGACATCCTGCGTTCAATATTGAACCAGCCGGTATGGTATAAATAGAAAACCGAGTAGTCTAGTATTGCCGCATGAGCCTGAAGCACCCCGCCCCCCCCGCCCCGTCCAAGGCCGCCGGTCCCGGCCGGCCCAAGGACCTGGGCAAGCGCGCGTCGATCCTCGACGCGGCCAAGCGTCTGTTCATCGAACAGGGCTACCAGGGCGTGAGCATGGACCAGATCGCGGCCGCCGCCGGCGTGTCGAAACTTACCGTCTACAGCCACTTCGGCGACAAGGAGACGCTGTTCTCCGAGGCCATCGCCGCCAAGTGCCGCGAAGTGCTGCCGGACGACCTGTTCGTCAGCCCGCCCGAAGGCCCGCTGCGCGAGCAGCTGCGCGCCATCGGCCACGCCTTCTTCGCGCTGATCACCAGCGAGGAGGCGATCAGCATGCACCGCATGATGAACACCCCCGGCACCGCCGAGAACGCGCTGCGCGAGCTGTTCTGGAACGCCGGCCCGCGCCGGGTGCAGGAAGTGTTCGCCCAGTTCCTGCAGGCCCGCGTGGCCCAGGGCCAGCTGCGGGTCGACGATGTGGCCCTGGCCGCCTCGCAGTTCTTCTCGCTGCTCAAGGGCGAACTGCACCCGATGATGGCCTGCGGCCTGTGCGTGGCGCCGGGTCCGAGCGAAGTGGCGCGGCACATCGACGCCACCGTCGATTTCTTCCTGCGCGCCTATGCCGCCTGAGGCCGTCCCTGCCGCGCCCGCGGGACCGGAGGTCGCGGTGACTTCCGGCACTGCGCCGGTCGCGCCGGCCACGGCGATCCTTGCCGGCAAGCCGCGTTCGGGCCCGGTAGAATGCCCGGCTCCCCGCGTTGGATGACTTATCCCATGACGATCGACTACGCCCGCGCCCGTGAACTGATGGTCGAACAGCAGGTCCGCCCCTGGGACGTGCTGGACATGGCCGTGCTGGACGTGGTCGGCCGCGTGCCGCGCGAGGCGTTCGTGGCCGAAGCGCACCGCGCGCTGGCCTACGCCGACCTGGAACTGCCGCTGGGCCACGGCGCGAAGATGATGAAGCCGGTGGTCGAAGGCCGCATGCTGCAGGCGCTGCAGCTGCGCCCCGGCGACAGCGTGCTGGAGGTGGGCACCGGCAGCGGCTACGTCAGCGCCTGCCTGGGCGCGCTGGCCCGCGAGGTCGTCAGCCTGGAAGTGGTGCCCGAGCTGGCCGCCGCCGCGCGCGCCCGACTGGACGCCACTGGCCTGGGCACCAACGTCCGCATCGAGGTGGCCGACGCGCTGCAGTACGCCGGCGAGCGCCAGTTCGACGCGGTCTGCGTGACCGGTGCGGTCGCCGAGGTCCCCGGCCGGTTCCTGCAGTGGCTGCGCCCGGGCGGACGCCTGTTCGTGGTCCGCGGCCAGGCCCCGGTGATGGAGGCCGTGCGCCTGGCCAGGGCCGACACGGTCAACGCCGCGGCCACCGAATCGTTGTTCGAGACCGAGCTGGGCTACCTGCACGGCGCCGAGCCGGTCCCGCAGTTCCTGTTCTGACCGTCGCCCCACGGCGCGGCCGGCACCGACATCCCCCTCGACGGCCTGCAATCCAGCGCGGGCCGCACACCTAGAAAGGAAGCCGCTGATGATCCGCCGTTCCCTCGCCCTGGCACTGGCCGCCGCCCTGGCCTCCGGCTCCGCGCAGGCCGCCGACCTGCTGCAGACCTACGAGATGGCCCGCAACGGCGATCCGCAGCTGGCGATCGCCGAATCCAACACCCTCTACGACAAGGAAGGCGAAGTGCAGGCCCGCGCCGCGCTGCTGCCGCAGCTGTCCGGCGACGCCTCCCTGCGCAAGTCGCGCACCGAATACGAAGGCATCAGCGGCAGCTACACCAACACCAGCCGCAGCTATGGCGTGACCGCCAGCCAGACCCTGTTCAACTGGAGCCAGTTCTCCAGCCTGCGCGCGCAGCGCTCGCTGAGCCAGGCCGCCGATTTCACCCTGGACGCGGCCAACGACGACCTGATGGTGCGCACCGCCGCGGCCTACTTCGACGTGCTGGTGGCGATCGAGTCGCTGGCCGCCGCCGAGGCCAACGAAGCCGCCGGCAAGCGCGGGTTCGACTACGCCGACAAGCGCCTGGAAGTGGGCCTGGCCCCGATCACCGACGTGCACGAGGCCCGCGCCCAGTACGACGACGCGCGCGCCAACACCATCCTGGTCCGCAACACGCTGCAGGACCGCTACCAGGCCCTGGCCGAGCTCACCGGCCAGCCGGTGAACAACCTGCGCGCGCTGCCGGTCGATTTCCGCCCCGAACTGCCGGCGCACGCCGATGCCGACGCCTGGGTCACCCGCGCGATCGAGAACAACCCCGCCCTGCGCTCCACCCAGTTGACCGTCGATGCGGCCGAAGCCGGCGTGCAGACCGCGCGCGGCGGCCACTACCCGACCCTGTCGCTGGGCGGCGGCTGGGGCAAGGACGCGGCCTGGGGCGACAGCGTGGGCGGCAATGGCGGCATCACCGGCGACAGCACCGGCACCAGCGTCGGCCTGACCCTGAGCGTGCCGATCTTCACCGGCGGCGCGACCCAGTCGCGCGTGCGCCAGGCCCTGGCCCAGCGCGACATCACCCAGGACCAGTACGAACAGCAGCGCCGCGCGCTGGACCGCAACACCCGCAACCTCTACCAGGCGCTGGTCGCCGGCGTGAGCGAGGTCGAGGCGCGCCGCCTGGCGGTGGTGTCGGCGCAGAGCGCGTTCGACGCCTCGCAGGTCGGCCTGGAAGTGGGCACGCGCACCGTGCTGGACGTGGTCCAGAACCAGCGCACGCTGTTCCAGGCGCAGGTCGAATACGCCAGTTCGCGCTACAGGTTCCTGCTCAACCGCCTGTTGCTGGCGCAGGCCGTGGGCGACCTGGACGTCGACCAGCTGCGCACCGTCAACGCGATGCTCACCGTCGACGCCGAGGCCCAGCTGGCCAACCCGCCGGTCCCGCAGTAACCGTCATCGCACCCGTGCCGATGCGAAGGGCCGCCCTCGGGCGGCCCTTCTCTTTGCGCGGCCCGTTACACCGCGGCGGGACTGGCTGCTCCCGCGGCGGCGGTTTCAGTCGCCGCCGGTGCCGGCAGGTCTCCTTCGACCAGTTCCAGGGTGCGCTGCAGGGCACCGCGGCCCTGGTCGACCAGCGCGCTGCCGGCCAAGGCCATGCCCTGGCGCGCCGCCGGATCGGCCAGCAACGCTTCGAGCGCGTCGCCCACGCCGGCGGCATCGGCGCCGATGCGCAACGCGCCGGCCTCGTCCATGCGCCGGGAGATCTCGGCGAAGTTGTGCAGATGCGGACCGGTGACCACGGGCGTGCCCACCGCGGCCGGCTCCAGCAGGTTGTGTCCGCCCACCGGCTGCAGGCTGCCGCCGACGAAGGCCACCTCGGCACAACCGTAGAAAGCCATCAGTTCGCCAAGGGTGTCGATCACGAACACGTCCTCGCCCGGCGTCGGCCAGGTCCCCTGGCGGCGCGAGCCCACCTTCCAGCCGGCGTCCGCGGCCAGCGCCTGCACCCGCGCGAACCGTTCCGGATGGCGTGGTGCCCACAGCAGCAGCAGGTCCGGCCAGCGCGCGCGCAGGCGCCGGTGGAGGGCGACCACGTCCGCCTCTTCGCCCTCGTGGGTGCTGGCGGCCAGCCAGGCCGGGCGCGCGGAGCCCAGCGCGTCGGCGAACGCGGCGCGGAACCGGTCCAGACCGTCCGGCACCGCCACGTCGTACTTCAGGTTGCCCAGCACCCGCACCTGCTCCGGCTGCGCGCCGAGCTTCTGGAAGCGCCGCGCGTCGGCGGCCGACTGCGCGGCCACGCACTTGACCGTGCGCAGGGCGCGGCCGATCAGCGGCCGCAGCAGGCGGTAGCCGCGCAGCGAACGTGCCGACAGCCGCGCGTTGAGGATGTACACCGGGATGCCCAGGTCGCGGCAGCCGAACAGCATGTTCGGCCACAGCTCGGTCTCCATGATCAGCGCCAGGCTGGGGCGGAAGTGCTGCAGGAAGCGCGCAGTGCTGCCCGGCAGATCGTAGGGCAGGTAGACGTGGTCGACGCGCTCGCCCCACAGCGCGCGCACCCGGTCCGAACCGGTCGGCGTGATGGTGGTGATGACCCAGCGGATGTCGGGCCGCTGCTTCAGCAACGCGTTGACCAGCGGCGCGGCGGCGTTGACCTCGCCCACCGAGACCGCGTGCAACCACACGCACGGGCGGCCCGGCTGGGTGCCGTAGGTGGCGTAGCGCTCGTCCCAGCGGCGGAAGTATTCGTGCACGCGGAAGCCGCGCGAGATCAGGTGGTACAGCGTGAACGGCGAAAGCAGGTACAGCGCGAACGAATACAGCGCGCGCAACGCGCCCTCGCCCGGTTCCTTCCGCATGGCTTGGTTCGGCATCGGCGCAGTCTAGCCGAGGCCACGGGTGGCGGCTGTGCACAGGCCGTAGAATCGGCGCCATGACCGCGCCCGACGAACTGCCGCCGCGCCCGCCCTTCACCCCGCGCCACTGGCCGATGTGGCTGGGGCTGGGCGCGATGGTCGCGGCTGCGTGGCTGCCTTGGCTGTGGCAGCGCGCGATCGGCCGCGGCGTGGGCTGGCTGGCGCTGCACCTGGCGGCCACGCGCCGGCGCGCGGCCGAGGTCAACATCGAACTGTGCTTTCCCGACGAGCCGCCGCAGTGGCGCCGGCGCCTGTTGCGCGACAGCTTCGATGCGCTGGGCGTGGGCCTGTTCGAGTTCGCCCGCGCGTGGTGGGGCGGCATCGGACCGATGCGGCGCGAGGTGCGCATCGAGGGCCTGGAGCACCTGCGCGCGCTGCAGGCGCAGGGCCGCGGCGTGCTGCTGGTCTCCGGCCACTTCATGACTCTGGAGATGTGCGGCCGGCTGATGTGCGACCACATGCCGCTGGCCGGCATGTACCGCCGCCACCGCGATCCGGTGATGGAATGGGCGGTCAAGCGCGGCCGCCTGCGCTATGCGATGGCGATGTTCGGCAACGGCGACATCCGCGGCGCGGTCCGGCACCTCAAGCGCGGCGGCTTCCTGTGGTACGCCCCCGACCAGGACATGCGCGGCAAGGACACCGTGTTCGCGCCGTTCTTCGGCATGCCGGCCTCGACCATCACCGCCACCCACCAGCTGGCGCGGCTGACCGGATGCGCGGTGGTGCCGTTCTTCCACCGCCGCGAGGGCGGCCGCTACGTGCTGCGCGTGGCGCCGCCGCTGGCGGACTTCCCGAGCGGTGATGTGGTCGCCGATACGGCGCGGGTGAACGCGTCGATCGAGGCGATGGTGCGCGAAGCACCGGCCCAGTACCTGTGGATCCACCGCCGCTTCAAGCGCCAGCCGGAAGGACGCGGCACGTATTACGAGCGCAGGCCGGCACGGTAGGGCGGCGGCGGGCACTCGCATCGACGCGCTTCACGGATGCCGCATCTACCGGAAACCAGGGACATCGCCGGAGCCGCCCTTGTAGGAGCCCGTCTTGCGGGCGACGCGACGCCTTCGGCACGGGCGGCGCGCTCGCGGTTCAGATGTCTTCGCGTCGCCCGCAAGACGGGCTCCTACAAGGAGCGTTCGTCGGTGCGTCCGTGCAGCGCGCCGGCATACAGTCCCGCCAGCAGCAGCGCCAGTCCGCCCCAGAAAGTCGAATAGAACGCCAGGTGGGTGTTGAACGGGAATACCGTGACCGCCAGCGCCAGCAGCGCCGGCCGCGCACGTTCGCGTGCGGCCGTATCGGCCTGGCGCCAGCTGCGCCACACCAGCCACGCACCGGCCAGCCACAGCAGCAGGCCCAGCACGCCGGTCTCGCCGAGCAGTTCCAGCACCAGCTGGTGGGCGTGGTAGGCCTCGCCCGCGCCCCACGCCGGCGGCTGTCCCGGCGCCGGGTCGCAGTGCGGCCAGGCGACGCGGAAGCCGCGCACGCCGACGCCGTTCAACGGATGCCCGCGCACCATGCAGGCCGCGCCCTGCCAGATCCGGCCGCGGCCCGACAGCGCGCCATCCATCCCGGCGCCGTCGGACTGCAGCGCCAGCGTGGTGCGCGCCACGCGCTGCTGCAGCTCTGGCGATACCGCGTACAGCGCCGCCATCGCCACCACGCCGGCGGCGGCGAACGCCAGCAGCCGGCGCGCGCCCAGCACCCGCCAGCCGGAAAACCCCAGCACCAGCGCATAGCTGATCCAGGCCGCGCGCGCGCCGCCGAGCAGGATCGCGATGCCGAGGGCCACCGCGGCCACGCTCCAGCCGACCGCGCCGAAGCGGCGCGAGGCCGCCGCCAGCGCGAACGGCGACAGGCTGGCCAGCACCAGCCCGAGCTTGAGGTTGCACGGCCCGAACACGCCGCTGAGCCGGTCCACCGACAGCCACTCCTCGGCGCTGCAGAAGCCTTCGCCGCCGACGGCGCGCTTGAGGCCGTCCAGGCTCCAGAACAGCGGACTGGCGCCCAGCACCGCCTGCAGCAGCGCATCCAGCGTCCACACCCCGGCGACCAGCGCCAGTCCGGCGAACACGACCCGGCGCCCACGCGCGGCATGCAGCGCGATCGCCACGCCCCACAGGAACGGCAGGTAGCGCAGGTCGGCCGCGACCTCCTTCAGGGCGCGGCTCCGGTCCAGCGCGTCGGGTGCCGACAGCAGTTCGGGCAGCCAGTAGACGGCGAACAGCGCGGTGGCCAGCGCGGCGGCACCGCGGTCCAGCGGCAGCGGCCGGTTCTTGCCGGCGCTGATCGCCATCTGCGCCAGCACCGCCAGCACCGCCAGCGCTCCCAGCGCGAGCACGCCCTCGGCCGGCCCCGGCAACGGCCAAAGCGCGACGAACGCCAGCACCCAGTATGGCGTCCAGGCGAAGGCGCGCCAGCGCACGGTACGGGTCTCAGCCGGCCAGTTCGGCATACAGCTCCAGGGTCGCCTGCTGCATCGCCTGCAGCGTGAAGGGGATCGTGTCCGGCGGCCGCGGCGGCGACCGCAGCAGCGCGCCGGCGGTGGTGGCCAGGGCCGCGGCATCGAACGGCGCCACCGCGCCCTGCGGCTGCAGCCGCGCCAGCAGTTCGCCGACGCCGCCGTGGGCCCAGCCGAGCACGGGCCGGCCGACCGCCAGCGCCTCGACCACGGTGCGCCCGAACGCCTCGGCCTTGCGCGACAGCTGCAGCACCAGGTCGCTGGCGGCATAGGCCTGGGCGATGCGCGAGGTCGGCGCGGTGAACGCGACCGCACCGGCCAGGCCGAGCGCGGCGGCCTGCCGCTGCAGTTCGTCGATGTAGGCCTCGCGCCCGGCTTCGCGCGCGCCGGGCAGCCACAGCCGCGCATCGGGAAACGGCCCGGCGCGCAGCGCCGCCAGCAGCTGCAGCGCATCGGCGTGGCCCTTGAGCCGGGTGCCGCGTCCGGGCAGCAGCAGCAGCGGCCCGGTGCCCGCGAGCGCCGGATGCTCCGAGGCTATCCGCGCACGTGCCTCCGGATCCGGATACGGCCGGCGCGGGAACTGCGCCGGATCGATGCCGCGCGGGATCACCCGCAACCGCTCCGGATCGGTCGCCGGATAATGCCGCAGCACGTAGTCGCGCACCGTGTCCGACACGCACACGACGCGCTCGCCGCTGGCCATCACCGCGCTGTAGCGGCCGGGCGAGTTCAGCCCGTGCACGGTGGTGACCCAGTGCGGCCGCCGCGGCGCCGGCAGCGCGCGCAGCGCCAGCCGCCCCAGCCAGGCCGGCAGGCGCGAACGGGCGTGAAGGATGTCCACGTCCTCGCGCAGGCACAGCGCGCGCAGCGCCGGCACATGGCGCAGCACCGCCGGCGACTTGCGGCCGATGTCGAGGGTGAGGTGTTCGGCGCCGGTGGCCTGCAGCGCCGGCAGCAGGCGCCCACCTGCGGACACGACGATGGCGCGGTGGCCGGCGGCGACCAGTGCGGCGGCGATCTCCAGGGTGGACCGCTCGACGCCGCCGGCCTCCAGGGCCGGCAGCAGCTGGACCACGGTCAGGCGGCGCATCGCCGTGCCGGTCCGTGGGGTCCGTGGGAGTCCGGAGTCAGTCGACCAGCTGGTAGATGGCGCCGCAGTAGGGGCATTGCGCCTGGTGGCCGGGCTCGTCCTGGATGGCCAGATACACGCGCGGATGCGAGTTCCACAGTGCCATCTCCGGGGTCGGGCAGCTCAGCGGCAGATCGCCGCGATGCACGGTATAGCGCTTCTCGGCGTTGGCGGGCGCGTTGGCGGTGGTGGTCATGGCGTGTGGATGGCGAGACGGAAGCAGGACGCGATTCTACCAGCGGGGTGGCTGCGGGCGCTGGTCCGGGCACGCAAAGGTTCTGCCCCCGATGGCTGTCGGAGACAGGACGCCGGAGCCAGCCGTACCCCCCGCACTGCCGCGGCCCCCGCCGAAGCACGCCCCACCAGACGCCCTTGCTCCTGTTCCTGCTCTTCTTACCCTTCACTTGGGAGAAGAACCAAAAAAAAAACCGACCCGTGCAGGACACGGGCCGGCGCGCGGCGGGGGGAGGGAGAGACCGCCGGCTTTGAGCGTTACTCGGCCTTGGGCACCGAGCCCTCGGTGGTGATGCGCAACTTGATCTCGTCGCTGACGTTGGGCACGTAGGCACCGACGCCGAAGTCGCTGCGGCTGAGGGTGGCGGTGGCGTCGAAACCGATGCTCTGCGCCTTGCTCATCGGATGCGCGGCGGCCTTGTTCAGGGTCACGTCCAGCACCACCGGCCTGGTGTTGTCCTTGATGGTCAGGTCGCCGGTGACTTTCAGCTTGCCTTCGCCGGCGGCCTCGACCTTCGTGCTCTTGAAGGTCGCGACGGGAAACCTGGCGGCGTCGAAGAAATCGGCGCTGCGCAGGTGTTCGTTGAACTTCTCGGTGAAGCCCTGCAGGCCCGACAGCGGCAGTGTGACTTGCACGCTGGAAGCGGCGACGTTGTCGGCGTCGTAGACCAGCGTGCCTTCCGCGTCGCCGAAATTGGCCGACGGGTTGGAGAAGCCGAAGTGGCTCCACTGGGCCAGCACGATGGTGTGGCTCGGATCGAGCTTGTAGGTCACCGGCGCGGCGAAGACCGGTGCGGCGGCGAGCGCGGCGACCAGGGCGAGCGAGGCGGCGGAAAGACGGCGGATGCGCATGGGAAACTCCTTGGGGATGGCCGGGGTGGCGGCATGGATGCGGACGGATGCCTGTCCGGCGTGCGCCGGATTCAGACGATGCGCGCGGCTTCGTCGAACGGCAGCCGCGGCGAGCGCGGGAAGACGCTGGCCGGATCGCCCTGGCCCAGGTTCACCAGGATGTCGGACTTGATGTGGGTGCCGGCGAAGAACGCTTCGTCGACCTTGGCGTTGTCGAAGCCGCTCATGGGGCCGGCGTCCAGGCCCAGCGCGCGCGCGGCCACGATCAGGTAGGCGGCCTGCAGCGCCATGTTGCGCAGCGCCGGCTTGGCCCGGTGCTCGCGCGGGCCGTCGAACCAGGCCTTGGCGTCGGTATGCGGGAACAGGACCGGCAGCTTCTCGTGGAAATCCTCGTCGCGGCCGATGATCACCGTCACCGGCGCGGCCATGGTCTTGGCATAGTTGCCGGGGTCCAGCGCCGGGCCGAGCTTCGCCTTGGCCTCGGCCGACTTCACGAACACGAAGCGGGCCGGGGTGGTGTTGGCCTGGGTCGGCCCGAACTTGAGCAGGTCGTAGAGCTTGCGCAGGGTCGCGTCGCTCACCTCGCCGGAAAAGGCGTTGTAGCTGCGGGCGGTACGGAACAGCTGGTCCAGCGCGGCATCGTCGAGCGGGTGCGGCATCATCGGTCCTTGTGCAAGGGTGGCGGATCGGCGCCTCCGGCCGGTCCTTCATGCTGGGCGCCAGTGTAGGGTGTTGCACTATTGGTTTTGTGAACCCGTAACGGAACGAATTAATGTCGTTTCCGCAACAACACAATCGCAATGCGGATGCCTGGCTGCTGACCGACGGCCATGCCGGCAACGTGCGCCAGGCCGAGGCGCTGGCCCGGGCGCTGGGCCTGCATGCACGCATCCCGGCACCGCTGCAGCCCACCGCCCCGTGGCGATGGCTGGCGCCGCGCCGGCTGCCCGGCGCGCGCCGCGCGTTCGGTCCGGCGTTCGCCGCGGCTTTGGAACAGGCACCGCCTGCCCTGGCGATCGGCTGCGGCCGCCAGGGCGCGCTGGCCACGCGGCTGGCGCGCGAACACGGCGCCCGCGCCGTGCAGATCCTCGATCCGCGCCTGGATCCGGCGCACTGGGACGTGGTCGTCGCGCCCGGGCACGACGGTCTGCGCGGCGCCAACGTGATCCCGGTACTGGGCAGTCTCAACCCGGTCGACGATGCCTGGCTGGCCGATGCGATCACGCACTTCCCCGCCCTGCTGGCGCTGCCGCGCCCGCGCGTGGCGCTGCTGGTCGGCGGACCGACCCGGAATGCACCGTGGACCGTGCGGGGACTGGAAGCGCGGCTGGAGCGGCTGCGCCGCCACGTCGCGGGCGCGGGCGGCAGCCTGCTGGCCACCGTGTCGCGGCGTACGCCCACCGAAGTGCGCAATCGCCTGCACGGCCACATGCGTGGACTGCCGGGCCTGCTCTGGGAGGGCGACGGCGCCAATCCCTACCCGGCGATGCTGGCCTGCGCCGACCACCTGGTCTGCACGCCGGATTCGGTGAACATGCTGTCCGAGGCCTGTGCCACCGCCGCGCCGGTGCATGTGTTCGAACCGGAGCGCGCCCGGGGCCGGATCGGCACGTTTCTGGCCGCGCTGGCCGCACTCGACCGCATCCGACCCGTCGACGATGCGCTCGTCCCCTTCGACGTCGTGCCGCTGCGCGAAACGGCGCGGGTAGCCGCCGCGGTGCGCGATCGCCTCGATCTTCCCGGCGGGTAGTCCGGGACGCGGGACGGTGCCGGGCAGTCACGGGCGCGCGTGGACAGGGCTTGCCCTGCTGCGGTTGGCTGCATCGCTTCGGCGGACGCATGGACCCGGCCCCGATCGCGCGGGCCGGGGCCTGTGCCGCTGCCCGCCCTCGGGAACCCGCGGGCATGCCTGCGTCCGGGCGGAACTCAGGCCGGCATGGGATCGAACTGCAGGCCACGCCGCCGCACCGCCTGCGCGATCGCCGCGCGCGCCACGGCGATCGCATCGGTTTCCGCGGTCAGCCGCGGACGCCGGTCCAGGGTGCAGGCCAGGCCCGCCTCCAGCAGTGCCGCGTGCGCGCCGGAAAGCGAGGCCTGTTCGTCGGCCTGCAGCCAGCCGCCGCGCGCCAGCGCGTCGAGCAGGCCACGGCTGTCGCGCGGTTCCAGCAGCGCCGGTTCGGCGGCGGCGCGCGCGAGCACGCCGTACTGCAGCAGGAACTCCAGGTCGACCAGGCCGCCGGCGCCCTGCTTGAGGTCGAACTGTGCAGCGTCGCTGCGGTCGAGCTCGGCGCGCATGCGCTGGCGCATCTGGCCCACGTCGGCCGCCAGCGCGGCCGCGTCGCGCGGCCGCCCGAGCGTGCGCGTGCGCACCCGTTCGAAATCCGCGCACAGCGAATCGTCGCCGGCCACCGGCCGCGCGCGCACCAGCGCCTGGTGTTCCCAGGTCCAGGCGCGCTGCAGCTGGTAGTCCTCGTAGCTGGCCAGCGTCGACACCAGCAGGCTCTTGCCGCCGTCCGGGCGCAGGCGCATGTCAGTCTCGTACAGGCGGCCGGCGCTGGTCACCGCGCCGAGCAGGGCGACGACCTTCTGCGCCAGGCGCGCATACCAGCGCGGAGCCTCCAGCGGGCGCTTGCCATCGGATGCCGCGTTCGGGTCGGCGTCGTACAGGAACACCAGGTCCAGATCCGAACCGAAGCCCAGTTCGCGCCCGCCCAGGCTGCCGTAGCCGATCACCGCGAAGCGGCCACCGGGCAGCGGGCCGTGCGCGGCGGCGATCTCCGCATCGGCCATGCGCAGCACTTCGGCGACGACCGCGTCGGCCAGGTCGGCCAGCTGGCGTGCGCTGTCCTCGGCCGGCTGGCGCCGGTCCAGCGTGGCCAGGGCGATGCGGAAGCTCAGCGCCTGGCGCACTTCGTTGAGCGCGCGCAATGCCGCTTCCGGATCGTCGTCCTGGCCCTGCACCGCCGCCGCGCACGCGGCGCGCATGGCCGCCGCATCCGGCAGGGGCCCGGCCACCCGGGTGTCGAGCAGTTCATCCAGCAGCAGCGGATAGGCGGCGATCCGCTCGGCCAGCAAGGCGCTGCGCGCAAGCACGTCGACCAGCCGCGCCAGTGCGCTGGGCTGTTCGTCGAGCAGGGCGAGGTAGCTGGCGCGGCGCAGGATCGCCTGCAACAGGCCGAGCAGGCGCCTGAGCGCTGCGTCCGGCTGCGCCGAACGGACGGCTGCGTCCAGCAGCGCCGGCACGACCCGGTCCAGGCGCGTGCGCGCGGCGTCCGACAACGCGCGCACGCCGTTGCCGCGGGCGAAATCGCGCAGGGCCGCATCGGCGCCGGCGGCATCGGCGAAACCGGCGTCGGCCAGCACCTGCGCCTCGCCGCCGGACGGCAGCGCGCGCCAGTAGCCGGCCATCGCATCCGGCGCCGCTTCGCCGCGGCGCGGCACCAGCAGCGCGTCGAATTCGGCCGACACCTGCGCGCGACGCTCGGCCAGTTCGCGTTCCAGCGGAGGCCAGCCGTCATGGCCCAAGGCCAGCGCCAGCCGCAGGCGGTCCTCCGCGTCTTCCGGCAGCGCGTGGGTCTGCGCGTCGCGCAGCATCTGCACCCGGTTCTCCAGCCGGCGCAGGAAGCGGTAGGCCGCGGCCAGCGCCCGGCCGTGATCCGGCGCGATCTGTCCGGCCTCCACCAGCGCCGCCAGGGCCGGCAGCAGGCGGCGGCCGCGCAGCGCCGGCTCGCGGCCCCCACGGATCAGCTGCAGCGACTGCACCAGGAATTCGATCTCGCGGATGCCGCCCGGGCCGCGCTTGAGGTCGTCGGCCATGTCGCGGCGCTGCATCTCGGCCACGATCGCCGCCTTCATCGTGCGCAGGCCGTCGAGCGCGGTGTAGTCCAGATAGCGCCGGTAGACGAACGGACGCAGCGTTTCCAGCCAGGCCTCGCCGGCGGCGATGTCGCCGGCCACGGTGCGCGCCTTCAGCCAGGCGTAGCGCTCCCAGTCGCGGCCTTCGCGCTGGAAATACTGGTCCATCGCCGCGAACGACCAGGCCACCCGCCCGGCATTGCCGAACGGACGCAGGCGCAGGTCCACGCGATGGCAGAAACCGTCGGCGGTGGCTTCGTCCAGCAGCTTGGCCAGCCGTTGGCCCAGGCGCGCGAAATAGTCCTCCGCCGCCAGCGCGCGGCGGCCATCGGACTCGCCGTCGTGCGGATACGCGTAGACCAGGTCGACGTCGGAGGAGAAGTTCAGTTCGCCGCCGCCGAGCTTGCCCAGCCCGAACACCACCAGCCGCTGCGCCGTGCCGTCGGCGTCGCGTACCACGCCATGGCGTTCGGCGAACTCCCGTTCGACCGCCGCCAGGCCCAGGAGCAGGCAGTCCTCGGCCAGGCGCGTGCTGCCGGCGAGGGTGGCGTCGACGTCGTCCAGGCCGAGCACGTCGCGCCACACCAGCCGTGTCGAGGCGGCGGTGCGGTACAGGCGCAGTTGCGCGGACCATTCGTGCGGCCGGGCCGGGTCGAGCAGCGGGACGGGCAGCGGCGCCGGATCGTCGGCGGCCAGGTGTTCCAGCAGCGCCGGCTGCCGGCGCAGGATATCGATGGCGAAGTCGCTGGCCACCGCCACCCGCTGCACCCGCGCGGCCAGGGACGCATCCTCGAGCAGCGCGGCGTGGCGGACCGACGCCGCACGCAGGGAGGCCAGCGCGCGTTCGCCGATGCGTGCGGAGAGCTGCGCGGATCCGGGTTCGACGGGATTGCCGGTCGCGGCGTCGGTGGGCGTATCCATCGCCGCGATTGTGGCATGCGTTCCCGGTGCACCCACCGTAGAGAGGCCTGACGACTCCCGGCAAAAAGCCTCGGCTCCGGACGGGGCCGCCGCCCTGGGAGTCATAGCGGAAAACCTTGGCTCCGGATGGGCCGAAGCTTGCTGGGGTTAGAGCGAAAGCACTGGCTCCGGACGGGGCCGCCGCACCCTGGGGGTCTGGCGCATCGCTCGGCTCCGCCATCCATGGCTCCGACGAGCGAGCGCAGGCCATCCCTGGCCTGCTTGCGCCAGACCCCCAGGGCACG
>Ga0160451_100207_pt1 | contig 49002 bp, 41 predicted proteins | sample HID1975M_E1MG_FD_108270 | JGI IMG/M metagenome (GOLD analysis project Ga0160451, IMG submission 108270) | Enriched soil microbial communities from UW Madison campus, WI, USA - HID1975M_E1 MG | ecosystem: Environmental > Terrestrial > Soil > Unclassified | place: USA: Madison, Wisconsin... | reverse complement strand
TCGTGCCCTGGGGGTCTGGCGCAAGCAGCACAGGGATGTGCTGCGGTCGCTCGTCGGAGCCATGGACGGCGGAGCCGAGCGATGCGCCAGACCCCCAGGGCACGGCGGCCCCCGCCGAAGCCGGCGCTCTCGCTCTAAACCCAGGGGAGGACGGCCCCGTCCGAAGCCGACGCGTTTGTTCGAGGCCGCAGGGGAGGAGGCCCCGTCCGAGGCCGCCGCGTTTGTTCGAGGCCGCAGGGGAAGACAGCCCCGTCCGAAGCCGACGCTTTTGTTCCAGGCCGCAAGGGAGGACGGCCCGTCCGACGCCGAGGCTTCGTCCCCGGCCGCAGGAGGTGGTTCCGGCCATATTCCCGATCTCCGGGAACCCGGAGCCGCGGAAGACAGTCATATCCCGGGCTTGCAAAGGCGCGGGGCCGCCCCTATGGCATAATCCCCGGCTATTTTCCGCAGAACTGGACGACCCGATGAGCCTTCTCGACCTCCTGATCCCGACCGCCTACGCCCAGGCCGCTGGCGGCCAGCCCCAGGGCGGCGGCTTCGGCATGCTGCTGTTCCCGGTCATCCTGATCGCGATCATGTACTTCCTGATGATCCGCCCGCAGATGAAGCGGCAGAAGGAGCACAAGTCCATGCTCGACAAGCTCTCCCGCGGCGACGAGGTCATCACCTCCGGCGGCGTGGCCGGCGTGGTCACCGACATCGGCGACAACTTCGTCACCGTCGAGATCGCCGACAACGTGCGCATCCGCGTGCAGAAGAGCGCCATCGGCAACGTCCTGCCCAAGGGCACCCTGAAGTCCGCCTGATCCTCCCGTCCCACCGTTGAGCGTGGTCCCGCGAGGCGGGGCCGCGCGGGGTTCCGCAATGCTCGAATTTCCCCGCTGGAAGTACTTCGTCATCCTGCTCGTACTGGCGCTCAGCGTGCTGTACGCGCTGCCCAACGTCTTCCAGAGCGACTATGCCGTGCAGATCACCGGCAACCGCGGCGCGGCGCTGGACGACGCGCTGAAGACCCGGGTGACCGGCTACCTCGACCATGCCGGCGTGCAGCCCAAGTCGGTGGCGATGGAGAACGACAGCCTGCTGGTGCGCCTGCCCAGCGCCGACGCCCAGACCCTGGCCGCCGACGCCCTGCGCGAGAACCTGGGCGAGAACCACACCGTCGCCCTGAACCTGGCCTCCAACGTCCCGCCGTGGCTGCAGCGCTTCGGCGCCCAGCCCATGGTCCTGGGCCTGGACCTGCAGGGCGGCGTGCACTTCGTCCTCCAGGTCGACCAGAAGGCGGCGCTGGAGAAGCGCGTGGACGCCTACGCCGAGGACATCCGGGTCACTCTGCGCGACAACCGCATCCGCTACACCGCGGTGGACCGGCGCGCCGACCACAGCATCGCCGTCACCCTGGCCGCCGACGCCGACCCGGCCAAGGCCCGCGAGCAGCTGTTCAAGGCCATGCCGACCCTGGCCGTGGAGGGCGAGGGCACCCGCCTGGTCGTGCGCATCCCGGAAAGCGAGCTGAACCAGATCGCCGGCTCGGCGATCGAGCAGAACATCGCCACTTTGCGCAACCGCGTCAACGAACTGGGCGTGGCCGAGCCGATCATCCAGCGCCAGGGCAACGACCGCATCGTGGTCCAGCTGCCCGGCGTGCAGGACACCGCTGCGGCCAAGCGCATGATCGGCGCCACCGCGACCCTGGAATACCGGGCGGTGATCGAAGGCAACGCCGCCGATGCGCTGGCGACCGGCCGCGTGCCGCCGGAAGCGAAGATATTCCACCGCCGTACCGGCGAGCCGATCCTGCTGAGCAAGCGCGTCATCGTCACCGGCGACCAGATGGTCGCCGCGACCAGCAGCGTCGACCAGAACGGCCAGCCGGCGGTCAGCGTGACCCTGAACAACGTCGGCGGCGACCGCATGTTTGAGTTCACCAGCGCCAACGTCGGCAAGCCGATGGCGGTGGTGTTCACCGAGCGCATCCCGCAGGTGACGATGGTCAACGGCGAGGAGGTGCGCAGCTTCCGGGTCAAGGAAGAAGTGATCTCGGTCGCCAACATCCAGGGCGTGTTCGGCAAGCAGTTCCAGACCACCGGCCTGGAGAAGACCGAGGCCGAGGAGCTGGCCAAGCTGCTGCGCGCCGGTTCGCTGGCGGCGCCGATGGACTTCGTCGAGGAGCGCATCGTCGGTCCCAGCCTGGGCAAGGAGAACGTGGAGCGCGGCGTGACCGCGGTGCTGTACGCGTTCCTGTTCACCCTGGTGTTCTTCGGCGTGTACTACCGCATGTTCGGCCTGGTCACCGGCCTGGCGCTGATGTTCAACCTGCTGATCGTGATCGCGGTGATGTCGCTGTTCGGCGCGACCATGACCCTGCCGGGCTTCGCCGGCCTGGCGCTGTCGATCGGCCTGTCGGTGGACGCCAACGTGCTGATCAACGAGCGCATCCGCGAGGAACTGCGCTTGGGCGTGCCGCCGAAGACGGCGATCGTGGCCGGCTACGACAAGGCCGGCGGCACCATCCTCGATGCGAACCTGACCGGCATCATCGCCGGCGTCGCCCTGTATGCCTTCGGCACCGGCCCGCTCAAGGGCTTCGCCGTCACCCTGGTGATCGGCATCCTGGCGTCGATGTTCACCGCCATCACCGTCTCGCGCGCGATCGTCACGCTGATCTATGCCCGCCGCAAGAAGCTCAAGTCCCTGGCCATCTGACGGGAAGGAACCGCACATGAAGATCTTCCCGCTGACCCTGATCCCGAACGACACCCGCATCGACTTCATGGGGATGCGCTGGGTGTCGCTCGGCCTGGCCGCGCTGCTGTTCATCGCCTCGGTGGCGGTGATCGTCACCAACGGCTTCAATTACGCGCTGGACTTCACCGGCGGCACCGTGGTCGAGGTCCGCTTCGACCACGCCGCCGACGTCGACGGCGTGCGCGAGCGGCTGGCGTCCGCCGGCCACGAAGGTGCGCAGGTGCAGAGCTTCGGCAGCGGCAGCGACCTGCTGGTGCGCCTGCAGCCGCGCGACGGCCAGACCACCACCGATGCCAACAACCGCACCGCCCAGGAAGTATTGGCCGCGGTCTCCACCCCGGACAACGCCGCGCACCTGCTGCGCACCGAGTTCGTCGGCCCGCAGGTCGGCGAGGAGCTGGCCCGCAACGGCCTGTACGCGGCGCTGTTCGTGGTGGTCGGCTTCCTGATCTACATCGGCTTCCGTTTCGAGTGGAAATTCGCGGTGGTGGCCACCCTGACCACGCTGTTCGACGTGCTGGTGACCGCGGCGTTCTTCGCCTGGACCGGCCGCGACTTCGACCTGACCGTTCTGGCCGGCCTGTTGTCGGTGATGGGTTTCTCGATCAACGACACCATCGTGGTGTTCGACCGCGTCCGCGAGAACTTCCGCAGCCTGCGCGTGGAGCCGCTGGAGGTGATGAACCGTTCGATCAACCAGACTCTGTCGCGCACCATCATCACCTCGCTGGTGTTCTTCCTGTCGGTGCTGGCGCTGTACCTGTATGGCGGCGGCTCTCTGGAAGGCCTGGCGCTGACCCAGATGATCGGCGCGGTGACCGGTACCCTGTCGTCGATCTTCATCGCCTGTCCGTTGCTGACCATCGGCTTCCTGAAGGTCACCAAGCAGGACCTCCTGCCCAAGGCCAAGGACGAGGCGGCGCTGGCGCGGCGGCCGTAACTGCAGCGCCCGCAGCGCTTCGCGGCTGGGTCCGGGCGTTCGCACAACGCACGGGACGGCTGATCCGGAACGCGCGTCGCCTGCTGGCGGCGCGCGTTTTTCTTTGGGTGCGCCGGTCGCGAAGGGACATGGCGACCGCTTCGCCCTCGATGCCAACGGCGATGGCAACCGCAACCGCAACCGCAACCGCAACCGCAACCGTAGGGGCAAAGGCATCGGGTTGGATCGGCTTCGGCGGGAGCCGCGGCAGTGCGGGGATATGGCGCATCGGCTGGCTCCGGCGTCCTGCCTCCGACAGCCGAGCGCAGGCCATCCCTGGCCTGCTTGCGCCATACCCCGGCACTGCCGCGTCTTTCGGCGCTTCCGGGGCGTGGCTTCGTTCAACCCGCTCAACCGTCGTCCCCGCGCGGGCAGTTGTAGGAGCCCGTCTTGCGGGCGACGCGACCCCGTCGGCACAGGCGATGCCTTCATGATTCCGGCGGGTGCCGTCGGCACAGGCGACGCGCCCATGACTCCGACGCCCTTGTCGCCCGCAAGACGGGCTCCTACAACTGCCCGCGCGGGGACGGGGTGATTGGTTGTTGCCGGTGATGCGGGCGGTGTGTTGCTGCGTCCTGCCTTCGCTTGGCCGCTGCTTTTTCGCCGGACGAAGCCACGACCCCAACCCTCGCGAAGGACGTCGTGCCCTGGGGGTCTGGCGCAAGCAGCACAGGGGTGTGCTGCGGTCGCTCGTCGGAGCCGCGTCCCGGGATGCTCTCCCCTGCGAGAGATAGAGGGGCCGTCGCCACGGCCCGAGGCAAGGAGAGGCCCGTGGCCCGCTGTCGACGGAAGGCGGAGCCGAGCGATGCGCCAGACCCGCAGGGCACGACGGCCTCCGCCAAAGCCGACGCTCTTGCCAAAGCTCAACAGGCACGGCGGCCCCGTCCGGAGCCGAAGCTCTTGCTTCAAGCGCCGACAGTCACGACGACCCCGTCCGAAGCCGAAACTCTTGCTTCAAGCGCCGACAGTCACGGCGGCCCCGTCCGGAGCCGAAGCCCTTGCTCCAAGCCCGACAGGCAGGAAGCCCCCACCGAAGCCGATGTCCCCGCCCCAAACCCTCGACGGAATAGTGGCCTGGTCAAACGAAAAAGCCGCCCCGAAGGCGGCCTTTCCTGCAGCATGCCCGCCAACCGGGCAGGCGACGTCTCAGTTGAACGCAGCCGCGTAACCGGTGTTCACCACCAGCTTCTGCAGTTCATCGACGACCTTCACGTTGCCCGCGATGATCTGCCGCGCCTCGGGGCCGCGTTCGTCCATGCGCGGCGTAGCCGCGCCGCGGAAGTCGCATATGCGGCCGCCGGCCTCGCGCACCAGCAGCACGCCGGCGGCGATGTCCCAGGCTTTCACACCGGCCTCGAAATAGGCGTCCAGGCGGCCACAGGCGACGTAGGCCAGGTCCAGCGCGGCCGAACCGGTGCGGCGCACGTCCTCGGCCTGGACCAGCAGCGAGTCCACGCACTTGAGCTGGGCGCCGGCACGGGCGCGCTCGCGCGGCGGGAAACCGGTGCCGACCACGGTGCCGGCCAGGTCCTTGCGGTCGGCCACGCGGATGCGGCGGTCGTTGAGCACCGCGCCGGCGCCGCGGCTGGCGGTGAACAGCTCGTTGCGCAGCGGGTCGAAGATCACCGCGTCGGTCGGCTCGCCGTTGTCGACCAGGGCGATGGACACGCAGTAGTGGGGGAAGCCGCGCAGGTAGTTGCTGGTGCCGTCCAGCGGGTCGATCACCCACTGGAAGCGGCCCTGCCGACCCGGCTGGTGGCCGCCTTCCTCGCCCAGCACACCGTAGTCCGGGTAGGCGCGGCGCAGTTCCTTGACGATCGCCTTCTCCGCGTCCGCGTCGACTTCGCTGGCGTAGTCCATGCGCTGCTTCTCGACCACGTTCAGCGCCTCCAGGCGGTTGATGTGGCGCAGCAGCACGTTCCCGCCGAGGCGGGCGGCCTTGACCATGACATTGACGGCGGGTTTCTGCATGGCGAAGGCTCCCGGAAGGGCTGGGACGGAACGGACGAAGGAAAAGAGCAGTCCGGCGCTCGGGGGCCGGGCCGCGCAGTTTACCATCTGCACCATGCCAGCTCCCCTGAACGAAATCCCCGGATCGACCGGCCCGGCCAGCCCGGCCGAACGCGCCCGCATCGTCCTGGTCGGTACCCAGCATCCCGGCAACATCGGCGCGGCCGCGCGCGCGATGAAGACCATGGGGCTGTCGCGGCTGGTCCTGGTCGCCCCGGAGAAACCGCTGGACGACGTCGGCTACCGGCGCTCGGCCGGGGCCGAGGACGTGCTCGATGCCGCTCCCGTGTTCGCGACCCTGGCCGAGGCGGTGGCCGACTGCCGGCTGGTGCTGGGCTGCACCGCGCGCAGCCGGCGGGTGCAGCTGGAGCAGCTGGAGCCGGACGCGGCCGCAGCGCGCCTGCTGCATTCGGCCGCGGAAGGGCCGGTCGCACTGGTGTTCGGACGCGAGCGCACCGGCCTGACCAACGAGGAGCTGCAGCTGTGCCATGCCTCGGTGCACATCCCGTCCGATCCGGCGTTCAGTTCGCTCAACCTGGCCGCCGCGGTGCAGGTGCTGGCCTACGAGGTGCGCCGCGCGTTGCTGGCGGCGGCCCCGCGCGAAGAGGCGGCGCCCCGGGCGGACGAGGCGCCGGCCACGCACGAGCAGGTGGAGGGCTTCTTCACCCAACTGGCCGAGACCCTGGACGCGATCGACTTCCACAAGGGGCGCGCGCCCGAGTCGGCCATGCGCAAGCTGCGCCGGCTGTTCCTGCGCACCGACCTGACCGTGAACGAGGTCCGCCTGCTGCGCGGCATCCTGGCCGACGCGCAACGTATGGCGAGGCTGGCCGGCGAGACCGGGCGCCTGTCGTCCTGAGCCGGTTTTCGGCTAGGCTTCGCTTACCGGACGGAGGGGGCGCGCGTTGTCCAGAGTGTGGAAATGGGCCAGGGTGGCCTGCTGTGCCGCCGTCCTGGGCATCGGGTTTCCAGCGCACGCCTCCGAGGACGCCCATGTCCTCGTGCTCGGCCGGATCAGCGACGACCCCAGCGCGCACTACGCCCAGCTCAAGCCGCTGCTGGACTATGTCGTGCCGCGGATGCGCGGGGTCGGCATCACCGAAGGCCGCATCCTGATGGCGCGCGACGCCCAGCAGATGGCCAGTTACCTGCGCCGCAACCGCGTGGACTGGGTCACCGAGACGGCCAGCACCGCCGTGCAGCTGCAGCAGCGGGCCGCGGCGCGGCCGATGCTGCTGACCGAGCGCAACGGCGTGAGCCACTACCACACCGTGTTCTTCGTGCGCGACGACAGTCCGATCCGGACCCTGGAGGACCTGCGCGGGCACACCCTGGCGCTGCAGAGCACCGCCTCCACCAGCGCCTACATGGTGCCGATGACCGAACTGCTGGACGCGCGCCTGCCGCCGGAGATCCTGCTGGCGCCTTCGGACGCGCCGTCGCCCGACCACGTGGGCTATGTCTTCGCCCGTTCGGAACTGAACATCGCCTCCTGGGTGCACAAGGGCCTGGTCGACGCCGGCGCGGTGAGCAACCTGGACTGGAACGACCCGCACCGGTTCCCCGAAGCGTTCAGGAACGACTTCCGGGCCATCCACGAAACCCATCCGTACCCGCGGGCGCTGGAACTGGTGCGCGAGGGCATGGAGCCGGAGGTCGAAGCGCGCTTGCGCGAGGTCCTGCTCCAGGCCGCGTCGGATCCGGCGGCGGGCGAAGCGCTCAAGCTGTTCTTCCATACCTCCCGTTTCCTGCCCCTGGACGCGGAATCCGAACGTGCGCTGGATGCGTTGCGGAAAGGCGTGCAGCGCGTGCGCACGGAGGTCGAATGAAGTTCCGCTTCGGCCTGCAGGCCCGGTTCCTGGTCGCGATGGCGCTGATGCTGGGCGTCGTGCTGCTGGTGCTGGTGCTGCTGTTGCAGCGGCAGCAGCGGATCCGCGAGGAAACCGAGACGCTGAGCCGCGACGCGGTCCACGAACTGGTCGACAGCTACCTGCGCGACCATGCCGCATCGCTCGCCCAGCAGCTGGCCGAGAACCTGGCCAATCCGATGTACTACCGCGACCTGGAAGAGATCGGCACGGTGCTGCGCGACAATTCGCGCGACAACCTGGTCGACTACATCCGCGTGTACGACCTGGACGGCCGGCTGGTGCACGACGGCTCCATCGAGATCGCCGGCTACGGCCGGCCGATGGACGACCCGCTGGCCGCAGCGGCCCTCGCCACCATCTCCGGCGGCGGCAAGCCGCTGGTGCAGGCTTCGCCCGAGGTGCTCGATGCCGCCGCGCCGATCGTGGTCGGCGGCGAACGCGTCGGCGGCGTGCGGGTCGGCCTGGACCTGGGCGTGGCCCAGCGTTACGAGGAACAGAACCTGGCCCGGCTGCGCACGCGGATGGACGAGCTGGCGAGCCGCCACCTGCGCTGGCTGGCGCTGCCGCTGGCGCTGCTGGCGCTGGTCTGCTTCCTCGCCGCCTGGTACGTGCAGCGCACGCTGGTGCGGCCGATCCGCGGGCTGGCCAACTCGGCGCGCCGGATCGAAGCCGGCGACTACACGGTCGAGCGCGTGGACAGCGCGCGCGCCGACGAACTCGGCGACCTGGTCCGCGCCTTCGGACGGATGAGCGAGAGCGTGGCCCGCCACGACCGCGAAGTGCGGCGCATGGCCTACACCGACGCGCTGACCGGGCTGACCAACCGCCTGGCGTTCCGCGAGAGCCTGGACCACCGGCTGATGCTGCTGCGCGGCGCCGGGCGCCAGCTGGCGCTGCTGTTCGCCGACATCGACGACTTCAAGCGGGTCAACGACACACTCGGCCACGAGGCCGGCGACGAGGCGCTGCTGCAGTTCGCCAACCGCATCCGCGAAGCCGTCGACCGGTACGGCGGCGACGACGCGCTGCTGGCCCGCTTCGGCGGCGACGAATTCGTGATCCTGATCCAGGAAGGCGACGTGCGCGGCTCCGCCACCCGCCTGGCCGAAGTGCTGGTGGCCGAACTGCGTCGGCCGCTGGACATCCAGGACCGGCAGGTGTTCCTGGGCACGTCCATCGGCATCACCCTGTTCCCGGAAGACGCATCCAGCGCCAGCGCGCTGATGAAGAACGGCGACATCGCCATGTACCAGGCCAAGGTCGCCGGCAAGAACGGCTTCCGCTTCTACAGCCGGGCCATGGACCATGCGGTCGAGCGCCGCGTGCACATGGAACAGGAGCTGCGCGGGGCCTGGGAGCGCGGCGAGCTGAGCGTGGTCTACCAGCCGGTGTGCCGGACCAGCGATGGCCGCGTGGTCGGCGCCGAGGCGCTGCTGCGCTGGCAGCACCCGATGCTGGGCATGATCGCGCCGTCGGTGTTCATCGACGTGGCCGAGCAGAGCGGGCTGATCGAAGGCATCGGCCCGCGCGTGCTGCGCACGGCCTGCAACGAAGCGGTGCGCTGGGCCGGCATGGGCGAGGGCAACGAACGCCTGTTCGTATCGGTGAACGTGTCGCCGCGCCAGCTGCGCAAAGGTGACCTGCCCGACATCGTTGCCGAATGCCTGCGCGAGACCGGGCTGCCGGCCTCGTGCCTGCACCTGGAATTGACCGAGACAGCGGTGATCAGCGACGAGCTGCAGGCCGCGGCGATGCTGGCACGGCTGCACAGCACCGGGGTCAAGGTGTGGCTGGACGACTTCGGCACCGGATTCTCCGGACTGAGCCACCTGCGGCGGGTGCCGGTGGACGGCGTGAAGATCGACCGCAGTTTCGTCGCCGACCTGCAGCGCGACCCGGACGACCTGGCCCTCACCACGGCGATCATCGCCATGGCCCATTCGCTGGGGATCACGGTGGTGGCCGAGGGCGTGGAAAAGGAAGCGCAGTACAACCTGCTGGCCGAGCGCGGCTGCGACCTGGTCCAGGGCTACTGGCTCAGCCACCCGATCAGCGCGACCGAGTTCGCCCACCTGCTGGCGCGTCGCGGCCGCTGAATCGGCGCGGCTAGAACAGCTGCTCCAGCCACCGTCCGACCAGGACGACGAGCCGCTCCGACAGCAGGCCCATCGACAACAGCCCGGCGGTGGAGACCAGCCACAGCCCCAGCAGCAGGGCGCCATCGCGCTCCATCAGCGCCAGCGCGAACAGCAGCAGGATGCCGGCGAACAGGTAGTTGGTCATCGGTACCGGCAGCGCCAGCAGCAGGCCCAGCGCCACCAGCAGCAGGCCGGTGAAGGCATTGGCCATGCGGTTGCCGGTGAGCACCTGCAGCCGCGGGCGGACCAGGTGTTCCAGCCGCGCCATCCACGGCGTGATCCGGTTGCAGAACCGGGCCATCGTGCTGCGCCGCGGGCCGCGGCGGCCGATGAAGCCGGGCACCCAGGGCTTGCGCAGTCCCGCGATCAGCTGCACGCCGATCAGCACCACCAGCGGGCCGCTCACCGCGCCGGCGAAGCCGGGGATCGGGATGAAGCCGGGCAGGATCGAGACGAACAGGAACATGCCGAAGGCGCTGCGGCCCAGGCCGTGCAGCAGGCCGTCCAGGGCCAGCACCTGCTCCGGATCGCCGTGCGCGAAGGACTGCAGCAGCCGGGCGATGCCGTTGCCCGCCGGCGGCGGGGCCGCGCCCTCAGCCGGCGAGTTCATTGTCGCCGTCCTGCGGCAACCGGCGCAGCAACAGCTTGTCGACGCGGGCACCATCCAGGTCGACGATCTCGATCCGCCATCCGGCCCAGTCGAAGTACTCGCCCACATGCGGGATGCGGCCGAAGTGGGCGATGCACATGCCGGCCAGCGTATGGTAGTCGCCGTCCTCGGCGTCGGGCAGGGCGGCGCCGTCCATCAGTTCGCGCAGGTCCTCGGCCGGCAGGGTGCCGCCGACCAGCAGCGATCCGTCGTCGCGCGCGACCACCAGCGCATCCTCGTCGGCGTTCTCCACCGACTGCAGGCGGCCGACGATGGCGCCCATCAGGTCGCTGACCGTGACCACGCCCTGGATCTCGCCGTATTCGTCCACCACCAGCGCCAGCGATTGCTGCTCCTCGCGGAAGATCTCCAGCAGCTTCATCGCATGGGTGGACTCGGAGACGAACAGCGGCGTGCGCAGCGTGCCGAAAAGGCCGCCGTCGCCGATGGCGCCGGGCGTGTGCAGCAGCGACTTGACCTCCAGCACGCCGGCCACGTCCTGGTCGCTGTCGCTGTAGACCGGATAGCGCGAGAACTGGTGCTCGCGCATCGTCTCCAGGTTCTCCTCCAGCGTCGCGCGCGTGTCGAGCCAGGCGATGCGGTTGCGCGGGGTCATCAGGCTGGCCGCGGTGCGGTCGCCCAGGCGCATGACCCGGTTGACCATGTCGCGTTCGTGGGTGTCGATCACGCCCTGTTCGTGGCTTTCGGCCACCAGCATGCGGATCTCCTCTTCGCTGATCGTGCCGGCCTGGTCCTTGCCCAGGCCGATCACGCGCAGCACCAGCCGGGTGCTGTGCGAAAGCAGCCAGACGAACGGGAAGGCGGCCCGGGCCAGCCAGCCCATGGGCAGGGCGACGAAACCGGCGATCGGTTCCGGCGCGGTGATCGCGATGCGCTTGGGCACCAGCTCGCCGAAGATCAGGGTGAGGAAGGTGATCAGGCCCACCGCGATGAACTTGCCGATGGTCGCCGCGTAGGCGCCCAGGGAGGGCAGCAGTTGCTGCAGCCAGGCACCGATGGCCAGGCCGATGGCTTCGCCGCCGAACAGGCCGGTGAGGATGCCGATCAGGGTGATCCCGATCTGCACGGTCGACAGGAAGCTCTCGGGCTTTTCCGACAGCGCCAGGGCCCGTGCCGCGCGCCGGCTGGTCTGCGCCAGCTGCTTGAGCCGGCTCTTGCGCGAGGTCATCACCGACATCTCCGACATCGCGAAGAAGCCGTTGAGCAGGACCAGGGCCAGGACGATCAGCAGTTCAACCACGGCGGCGTGCCCCGTGGCGTGGCGACGGAATCAGGGGGCCGGAGCGCGCGGGGCGGGAACGGCGGCGGGGCGGGGAAGGGGGGGCGTCGTCCATAGGTCGTGCCGTCGGCACGGCGGCATCTTAGCAAAGCCCCTCCGTGCAGGCCGCGTCGCGATCGGGCGACCCCGGGTTCCGGGGTCCGGCGCGGGCTGTCATAATTCCGCCGCATTCGGCCGCCCCTTCCCGCGGCGGCGGACCTTCGACCATGTTCTCCCTGCAGACGATCTTCGGCTCGGGCAAGCAGTTCTTCGTCCTGCTGGACGAGGCCGCCGAGGCCGCCCACGACAGCGCCAAGGCGCTCCACCAGATGATGAAGGGCTCCGACCGGCAGCCGGCGCTGGATGCCTTCAAGCTGGCCCGGCAGCGCGAACGCACCGCCTCGGAGAAGATCGGCAAGGCCCTGGTCGACAGCTTCATCACCCCGATCGAGCGCGAGGACATCGAGGCGCTGGGTTCGGCGCTGTACAAGATCCCCAAGCAGATCGAGAAGTTCGCCGACCGCTATTCGCTGGCGACCCAGCACCTGGCCCACATCGACTTCGCCCCGCGCGCGGCGATGCTGGAGCAGGCCGCCGCGGTGGTGGTGGAGATGGTGCACGACCTGAGCGCGATGAACCTGGACCGGATGACCGTGCTCAACGAGCGGCTGCGCGCGATCGAGAACGAGGCCGACCGGCTGATGCTGGAGCTGTACCGCGACATCTACTCCGGGCGCCTGGACCACCTGCAGATGTTCCTGCTCAAGGAGTTCTTCGAGATCCTGGAGAAGGCCATCGACCGCTGCCGCGAGGCCGGCGTGGTCGTCTACCAGATCGTGCTGAAGAACTCGTGATGCTCAGCGCGCGGCTCATCCTGCATGCAGGCTTCGGCAGGCCGGACGCCGGCTGCGCCGATGTCCTTGGTGCGTGCTTCCACACCTCCCGCCTCGCCGCGTTGCGGCGAGCCCGTCCCCTCGACTCGAGCAGGCTCCGCGCGGGGCAAGCGGCGCTACAGGCGGCCCGGAAGCGGGGGGGCTCACCATGCTGACCCTGGTCCTGGTGGTGATCTTCACCGCGCTGGTGTTCGAGTTCATCAACGGCTTCCACGACACCGCCAACTCCATCGCCACGGTGGTGGCGACCAAGGTGCTCACGCCCGGCCAGGCGGTCGGGCTGGCGGCGGTGATGAACCTGGTCGGCGCGCTGATGGGCACCGCGGTGGCGGCGACGATCGCCACCGGCATAGTCAACACCGAGGTGGTCGAGGCGTCCTCGCAGGTGATCCTGTGCGCGCTGCTGGGCGGCATCACTTGGAACCTGCTGACCTGGTGGTTCGGCCTGCCGTCCTCGTCCTCGCACGCGCTGATCGGCGGCCTGTGCGGCGCCGCGCTGGCCGCTGCGCACAACGACTGGGCCGCGCTGATCTGGTCCGAGCCGGTGGGCAACTGGGCCAGGAACAAGGGCCTGCTGTGGAAGGTGTTCCTGCCGATGGTCACTTCGCCGGTGGCCGGCTTCGTGCTCGGCGTGGCGACGATGCTGCTGCTGTGGGCGATCATCGCCGCCATGGCCCGCGCCGGCGGCATCCTGGCCCGGCTGGCGCGGCCGCGCTGGGTCAACGCGTTCTTCGGCAAGGCGCAGATCGTGTCGGCGGCCTACATGGGCTTCGCCCACGGCCACAACGACGCGCAGAAGACGATGGGCATCATCGCCCTGACCCTGATCGGCGCCGAGGCGACCGGCACCCTGGACGACCTGCCGGGCTGGCTGTCCTTCCTGCACCCGGGCACGGGCGGCGGCACCGAGATCGCGATGTGGATCGTGCTGACCTGCGCGGTGGTGATGGCCGCCGGCACCGCCTCGGGCGGCTGGCGGATCATCAAGACCCTCGGCCACAAGATGGTCAAGCTGCACCCGATCCACGGCTTCGCCGCCGAGACCAGTTCGGCCACCGTGCTGACCGTGGCCGCGCACTTCGGCATGCCGGTGTCGACCACGCACAGCATCTCCACCGCGATCATGGGCGTGGGATTCGCCAAGAACCCGCGCGCGCTCAAGCTCGGCGTGGTCGAGCGCATCGTCTGGGCGTGGATCCTGACCATCCCGGCCGCCGCCGGCGTGGCCTACCTGATCTTCAGCGGCATGCGCGCGCTGGGCTGGACCTGAGGCCCCTCCATCGCCCGCCCTTTGTAGGAGCCCGTCTTGCGGGCGACCCCGCGTCGTCGGCACAGGCGACGCCCACATGATCCCGACGCTCCCGTCGCCCGCAAGACGGGCTCCTACAAAGAAAGCGGGGCGAACCTTCGGATACGGTCCTTGTCGTGGCCGCTACAGCAGGTCGCCTTCGGCCGACAGCGCGCGCTCCATGCGGTCGCCCAGGCCGCCGATCTCCAGGATCAGGCGTTCCAGCTCGGCGGGAGTCAGGCTGTCGTAGGGGCGGTTCTCGCACAGCTGCAGGTACGGCACGCCGTCCAGGTCGCCGATGGCCAGGTAGCCGACGCCGCTCTGCCAGTTGAACACCAGCGCCCGGCGCGCATCGATGCCGGTGGTCGGCGCGATCGCCGTGCTGACCCGCAGCAGCGGACGCTGGTCGTCGCCGTCCAGTTCGGACACGAAGATCGACTGGTGGCGGCTGCCGCCCGCCAGCGACAACTCCACGCAGGCGAGATACGGATCCTGCATCGTCAGCCGGAAGCCGGCGGTGAGCAGGTGGCTGCGGATCTGTTCGAAATTGCGCACGGCAGTACCTCGTGATCCCCCGCGGGTATCCTAGCCGTTGATGGCTGCCACGTCTTCCAGCGGGGATTCCGTCCAGCGCATCCTGGCCGCGGTGCGCGCGATCGCGCCCGGCCAGGTCGCCGGCTACGGCGAGGTCGCGCGCGCCGCCGGCCTGCCGGGACGCGCGCGGCTGGCCGCGCGGGTGCTGGCCGGCAACGAGGATCCGGAACTGCCGTGGCACCGCGTGCTGCGTGCGGACGGGCGCATCGCCTTCCCGGAAGGCTCGGCCGGCTGGCGCGAACAGTGCCGGCGCCTGCGCGCCGAGGGCGTGCGGGTGGAAGGTGGCCGGGTGAAGCGCAAGCGCGCGCCGCGTGACCTCGACAAAGCGGTCTGGGGTCCTGACGCCTTGTAGGAGCCGGTCTTGCCGGCGACCCGATGCGGTCGGCACGGCGATGTCCCCGTGGTTCCTATGCCCGTGTCGCCCGCAAGACGGGCTCCTACAGGGGGCGTCGGGCCGTGTTTGGAGGAGCAGGTGCCCTGCAGGAAAAGCGCGGACCGTTATGATGGCTGCCCGTCCCTTGCCGAGCCGCGACGCATGCTCTCGCGACTGCCTCCCGTCACCCAGGCCCTGCTGATCGCCAACGGCGCGCTGTTCCTGATGCAGCTGCTGCTGGGCCAGGGCACCTTCGAAGCGTTCATGCTGTGGCCGCCGTCCGGATTCGATCCGTTCTCGCCCGGCCAGAACTTCCAGCCCTGGCAGCTGCTGACCTACGGCTTCCTGCACGGCAGCTTCAGCCACATGCTGTTCAACATGCTGGCGCTGTACATGTTCGGCGCGCCGCTGGAACTGACCTGGGGCCCGCGCCGGTTCCTGGCCTACTACCTGATCTGCATCGCCGGCGCGGGCCTGTGCCAGCTGGCCGTGGGCTGGTGGTCGGTCCGCCAGGGCGGCGGCGCCTATCCGACCCTGGGCGCATCCGGTGGCGTGTTCGGCCTGCTGCTGGCCTACGGCATGCTGTTCCCCAACCAGCGCCTGATGCTGTTGTTTCCGCCGATCCCGATGAAGGCACGCACTTTCGTGATCCTGTTCGGCGTGGCCGAGCTGGTGCTGGGCTTCACCGGCTGGCAGCCGGGCGTGGCCCACTTCGCCCATCTCGGCGGCATGCTGTTCGGCTGGCTGGTGATCCGCTACTGGCGCGGGCAGCCACCGTTCGGCCGGCGCCGCCCGCCGGGCGGCCCCTCGAACCTGCGCCGGGTGAAGTAGGGCGGGCTCGCCCTGCTGCCGCGACGACCGGAAAGGGCACTGCGACCGGGAGAGAAGGCGTAACCCGGTCCGGAATGGAAAAAGGCGCGGACGACCGCGCCTTTTTCCTGCCACCAACCCGACGACGGGTGCGCGCGCCTCAGCGCCAGATCCGCACCTGCTCGGCCTCGTTGCGCTGCATGGGCTGGCCGGCCTTGCACGAATAGGCTTCGCCGAACGCCGGCAGGTTGCCCAGCGGCACGTTGCTGCGCAGCGGGCCGGGGGCATGGACGTCGGTCTTCTGGCGCTCGGTGGCGGTGTTCGCGGACACCTGCTGCCCCCACAGTTGCGACCAGGCGTTGAAGAAGGCCTGCTTCCCGGCCGGCGCGGCGTCGGCGTGGGCCTTGGCGTAGGCGTCCCACGCCAGTTCCAGGCCGGCCTGGTCGGCCTGGCCCACGTCGCGGACCAGGCTGCCGTCGACCCTGGCGTTGTCGACACCGGGATAGGCGTAGCCGGCGTACTGCGCGGCGACGCGGTCGCCCAGCCGGGTCCAGGCATCCCTGTCGGCCTGGCTCCACCAGTCGCGCAGTTCGCCGTGGGCGTCGATGCGCGAGCCCTTGGCGTCGACAGCACGGGTGAGCTGGGTTCCGACCAGCGACCCGTACGCGCCGTACAGCGTGGCCGGGTTGCCGACGTCGAACACCGGCGGCTGCAGCACCGCGGCGGTGGCGATGAGGCGGTTCTGGGCGATGTCGTAGGCCAGCGCCGGCTGCTGCGGCAGCACGTCCCAGCGACGGTCGGCGTTGCCCTTGCCGATCCGCTTCATCTCCTCGCGGTGGCGCCAGGTCGAGGCGATCAGCATGTTGCCGCCGAAGCTGCCGCGGCCCATCGGCTGCACGGTGTAGTCCAGGTCGCGGCGTGGGGTGCCGATCTCGATCTTCATCGCTTCCAGCTTGGCCTTGGCTTCGGCCTTGGCCTCCGCGCCGAGCCAGGGGCTGCGGTCGACTGCAGCCAACAGCGCTTCGCGTACCTCGTCGGCGATCACCGCCGCCTGCCGGCGCTCGTCCGCGCCCAGGTAGCGCGCGGCGTATTCGTGGCCCAGCATCGGGCCGGCGGCGGTGTTGATCGCGTCCAGTACCTGCTGCCAGCGTTGCGGCTGCGCGTTCGATCCGGCCAGCACCTGGCCGCGGAAGCCATAGCTGGCGTCGCGGAAACTCTTGGACAGGTACGGCGCCATCGCATCGCCCACGCGCCAGCGCAGGTAGGCCTTCCACTGGTCGGGCTTGAAGCGGCCGACCATGGCGTCCAGTTCGGCGAACAGGGCCGGGTCGGGCAGCGAGACCAGGTCGTCCTTGACGCCCTGCGCCTCGAGGAAGTCGGCCAGCTGCAGGTTGCGGTAGCGCTTGGCGACCTCGGCCGTCGCCACCGGCGCGTAGTTGCGGAACGGATTGTTGAGGTCGGCCATCGGCTGCGACTTGGCGGCGATCGCCGTCTCGATGTCGACCACCGCCTTGGCGTCGGCGTCCAGGCGCTCCTTAGGCGTGCCGGTGAGGGCGAGGACCTGCTTGACGTAATCGCGGTAGCGGCCCATCAGCGCCTGGGTATCGGCGTCGTTGCGCGTGTAGAACGCCGGGTCCGGCAGGCCCATGCCACCCTGCATGAAGTAGCCGATGTGGCGGTCCAGCGCCTTCAGGTCCACGTCCGGTGCGAAGTTGAAGGCCACCGGGATGCCGACCTGGTGCAGCGCGGCGATCGCCGCCGGCACGTCCTTGGCCTTCTTGATCGCATTGATGCGGGTCAGCAGCGGGGCGATCGGCCTGGAGCCGTCGGCCTCGACCGCGGCCTCGTCCAGGCCGCTGGCCCAGAAATCGCCCAGGCGGGTCTGCACGTCGTTCTGCGGCGACTTCATTGCCGCGTCCAGCAGTTCGCGCTGCTGCTGCAGGGCCAGGTCCGACAGCCCGCCCAGGACGCTGACCGCGCCGGCATCGGCCGGCAGCGGATTGGCCTTGAGCCAGGCGGCGTTGGCCTGGGCGTAGAAATCGGTGCACTCGGCGCTGACCGCCGGGGCCTTGGTCTTCTTGGCGGCGTGAACGTCGCTGCTGGACAGCAAGGCGAGGCCCAGGCCAAGGGCGAGGACGAGCGGGCGGGGCGTGGGCATCATCGGGGCGGGGGCCTCGGCGGGAATGGTGGCCGGAGTGTAGCAAGGCGGGTGGCGCCTCCCCGCATGGCCGGTCCGGACTTTTTCCGGAAACGTGACCCTCGCGGGCGTCCGGCCCCCGCGATTCCGGCCGGCGGCGTACCGGCCCCGCCGCGCCATTGCTCCGGATGCCGCCGGACGCCCCGCAATCCGCAAAGAACGAGGCCCGGACATGCCGGGCCTCGCGGGTGTCGCCGTCAGTGGGTGGCGGCTCTTACCAGATCACGACCTGGGAATCGCCCTGGCGGACCATCGGCTTGCCCGGCTCGCACTTGAACGCCGCGGCGAAGGCCGGCAGGTTCGACGGCGCGCCGACCGCGCGGAACTGCGCCGGGGCGTGCTCGTCGGTGGCGATGCGGTTCTTCAGCTCTTCCGGGGTGAAATTGCGGCGCCACACCGTGGCCCAGTTGAGGAAGAAGCGCTGGTCGCGGGTCAGGCCGTCGGTCATCGGGTCCGGCTGGCCCTCGGTGGCCTTCTTCATCGCGTCGTAGGCCGTGGCCAGGCCGCCCAGGTCGGCGATGTTCTCGCCCAGGGTGTGGCGGCCGTTGATCGGCTGGCCGGCGTCGGTCCTGTAGCCGTCGAACTGCGCGATCAGCTTGTCGGTGCGGCCGGAGAAGCCCTTGGCGTCGGCCTCGGTCCACCAGTTCTCGAACTTGCCGGTCGGCCCGAAGCGGCTGCCCTGGTCGTCGTAGCCGTGGGTCATCTCGTGGCCGATCACCGCGCCGATGCCGCCGTAGTTGGCTTCGTCCGGCGCGGTCGGATCGAAGAACGGCGGCTGCAGGATCGCGGCCGGGAACACGATCTCGTTCTGCAGCGGGTTGTAGTAGGCGTTGACCGTCTGCGGGCTCATGCCCCATTCGGTCTTGTCCACCGGCTGGCCGATCTTGGACAGGTTCCAGCGGTAGTTGAACTCCTGCGCGGCCAGCACGTTGCCGATGTAGCTGTCGCGGCCGGTCTCCAGGCCGTCCCACTCGCGCCACTTCTCCGGGTAGCCGATCTTGGGCGTGAACGCGGCCTGCTTGGTCAGCGCCTTGGCCTTGGTCTCGTCGCTCATCCACTCCAGGTGCTCGATGCGCGCCTTCAGCGCGGTGCCGAGGTTGGCGACCAGCGCTTCCATCTTGGCCTTGGATTCCGGCGGGAAGGCGACCTGCACGTACATCTGGCCCAGCGCTTCGCCGGCCTGGTCGTTGATCGTGCCCAGCACGCGCTTCCAGCGCGGCTTCATTTCCTTCTGCCCGCGCAGGGTCTTGGCGTAGAAGTTGAAGTTCTCCTCGGCGAAGGCGTCGCTCAGGTACGGCGCGGCGCCGTCGACGGTGTGGAAGCGCAGGTAGGAACGCCACACCGATGCATCGGTGTCGCCCAGCGCCTTGCTGATCTCCTCGTGGAAGGCGGGGATGGCCAGCGAGAACTTCTCCGGCGCGGCCACGCCCTGCGATTCGAAGAACTTCGTCCACGGGAAGTTCGGGGTCAGCTTGTCGGCGTCGGCCAGGGTGACCGGGTTGTAGAACAGCGACACGTCGCGGGACATGTCCTCGCGCGACTTGGAGACCTTGGCCAAGCGGGTCTCGAAGGCCATCACGTCCTTGGCCTGCTTCTGCGCGTCGGCCGCGGCCACGCCCGAAAGCTCCAGCACGCTGGCGATGTGCTTGACGTAGGCGTCGCGGATGTCCTGCTTGTCCTTGTCGAAGTAGAAGTTCCTGTCGGGCAGGCCCAGGCCGCCCTGCATGGCGTAGGCCATGTTGATGTCGGGCTTGTCGAAGTCGGCTTCGGCGCCGAAACCGAACAGGAAGTTCTCGCCCTTGGCCGCGCTGGTGCGCAGGTACTCGGCGACGGCCGGGCCGTCGGCCAGCGCGTCGATCGCGGCCAGGTGGCCCTTGAGCGGCTCGATGCCCTGGGCGTTGACCTTGGCCTCGTCCATGCCGGTGGCCCACAGGTCGCCGACGATCTTCTTCACGCCCGTGGCGTTGGCGTCAGCGGCGGCCTGTTCGACCAGCTGGTGCTGCACGGCGTTGGAGCGTTCGTCCAGCATCTCGAACGCACCCCAGCTGGTGCGGTCGCCCGGGATCGCGTTGGCCGCCAGCCACTTGCTGTTGGCGTAGCCGGCGAAGTCGTCGCAGACGTCCTTGGAGGTGTCCAGGTCGGCGATGTTGAAACGGTTCACGCCCGGCAGGGTGCTCTCGTCGAGGGTGTACTCGGGTGCGGAGGCGGCCGGCTCGGAGGCGGCCGGGGCCGCGTCTTCCTTCTTGGAGCATGCGGCCAGCGCCACGGCGATGGCCAGCGGCAGCAGCAGGGTCTGGGTCTTGCGGTTGTTCACGTTGAAGGGTCTCCGGCCCGGCGGGCGGGCATGGTGGAAGGGCCCCGGGACGGGGGCAGTGGCGCCGACTGTACGCCCGGGTACCCGGGCGGGGGACTGCCGGAGGTCATGCCGGGCACAATGGCGCCTGACTTCCAGGACGGGGGCAGGGCCATGCTGGTCGAATTCCACGGGGCGGCGGGCGAGGTGACCGGCTCCATGCACCTGGTCGAAGCGGCCGGGCGGCGGATCCTGCTGGACTGCGGGATGCTGCAGGGCCGGAGGGAGCTGGAGGCGCGCAACACCGAGCCGTTCCCGTTCGACCCCGCCGGCCTGGACGCGCTGGTCCTCAGCCATGCCCACATCGATCACATCGGCCGGGTCCCGCTGCTGGTGGCGCGCGGGTTCCGCGGCCCGGTCTTCCTGCAGAAGGCCACTGCCGACCTGCTGCCGGTGATGCTGGAGGATGCCGCCTCGCTGGCCGAATCCGACGCCGAACGCGCCAACCGCCACCGCGACCCGGAGCAGCCGCCGCAGCCGCCGCTGTTCACCCGCCGGGACGTGGCCGCGGTGTTGCCGCTGCTGCGGCCGCTGGACTACGACCTGCGCGTGCCGGTCGCGCCGGGCGTGGAGATCGCGTTGCGCGATGCCGGCCACATCCTCGGCTCGAGCATCGTCGAATTGTGGGGCGACGGACGCAAGCTGGTGTTCTCCGGCGACCTGGGCCCGAAGGGCACGCCGATCCTGCGCGATCCGGCGGTGGTGGAAGAGGCCGACCTGGTGTTGATGGAATCCACCTACGGCGACCGCAACCACCGCGACCGCCAGGCCACCGTGGCCGAACTGGGCGAGGTGTTCGAGCATGCCTGGCGCGAGCGCGGCAACGTGCTGATCCCGGCGTTCGCGGTCGGCCGCAGCCAGGAACTGCTGTACTGGTTCGCGCGCCACTGGAAGGAGTGGAACCTGGAGCGCTGGCGGGTGTTCCTCGACAGTCCGATGGCGGGAAAGGTGGTGGAGATCTACGACCGGCACCACGAACTGTTCGACGAGCAGGCGCAGGCTGTGTGGCGGCAACGGCCGTCGCCGTTCCGCCTGCCGAACCTGCACGTCACCGCCAGCACGCAGGAATCGATGGCGATCAATTCGATCGCCGGCGGCGCGATCGTGATCGCCGGATCGGGCATGGCCAATGGCGGGCGCATCCTGCACCACCTGCGCCACCGCCTCGGCCGGCGCGACACCCACGTGGTGTTCGTCGGCTACCAGGCCGAGGGCACGCTCGGCCGCCGGCTGGTCGAACGCGCGCCCTGGGTGCGCATCCATGGCCAGGATTACCGGGTCAACGCCCAGATCCACACCGTCGGCGGACTTTCCGCGCATACCGACCAGCGCGGCCTGATCGAATGGTACGGGCAGTTCCGCGGGGCGCCGCCGCTGGTGCTGGTGCATGGCGAGGACCGTGCCCGCGAGGCGCTGGCCGGCGAGATCGGCCAGCGCACCGGCGCGCGGGTGGTCCTGGCGCGGCCCGGGATGCGCGTCGAGGTCTGAGCCGGCAGGCGTCGCAGTCAGCGTGCCGGCTGGCCGGCCGCTGGCGCCGTTGCGCGGGACGAGAGCCGCCGCAGGCAATCGCACCCGCGGTCGCCGCAGGCCTGGACGCGACCGTGCGGCGCTCCGGTGCCGCCGTCGCCGGCCACCAGGCGGATCTCGTCGAGGATGCGTTCGGCCGCCGGCGCCGTGGTCCCGGGCAGCAGCAGCGCGAAGCGGCCGCTGCCGAGTTGCGCCGCCAGGTCGCCGGGACGGCGCGCCCGCGTGCGCAGCAGTTGCGCGAGCCGGGCGGCTTCACCACCGCCGCCTTTCGCGGAGCCGATGGCATCGACCTCGAGCAGCAGCAGCGCATGCGGCGTGCCGGCGTTGCGGATGGCCTGCAGCGCCGAAACCAGGCGCCGTCGCGAAGCCAGGCCAGGCAGGCGCTGGCGCGTGCGCAGGCGCTGCCGCAGCATCAGCGCGGCCCAGACCAGGACGGCGACGGCGAGCACGACCGCTACGCCGCCGGGCGCGAACCAGTGCTGCCGTCCCAGCAGCCAGTACGACAGCGCCAGGGCGAGGGCGATTCCGGCCACGCACGCCAGCGGCATGCGCCAGTCGCGGCCCGTTCCGGCCAGGCCGGCGAACGCCGCCGCGGCGGACAGCGCGAATGCCAGCAGCGACTGCGCGATGCCCGGCAGCGGCCGCACCGCGGTGCCCTGCAGCAGCGCCGCCAGCGCGCGCGCCTCGTGTTCGACCGGGTACAGCGCGGCATTGCCGTGCGGACCGGGGATCGGGGCCTGCCTGGCTGGATCGGCGAGTCCCACCAGGATCCAGCGGCCATGGAGTTCGGCCGAACCGATGCGTCCGGCCAGCAGGTCGCTGGCGCGCAGGGTCGGTGCCTGGGCCGGCCCTCCGTCATAGGCGATCAGCCAGCGTCCGGGCGCATCCCACAGGCCCGAACCGCCCAGGCCGCCGTGCTGGACCAGCGCCAGCGCCAGCGAGGGCCAGCGGATCCCGTCGGCCGTGGTCGCATGGGGAACGTGCAGGCGTATCCGGCCGTCGCGGTCCCGGGGCAACAGTACGTGGCCCAGCCGCGCCGCATCGGCGAAATCGATCGGAGGCAGCAGCGCCCGCGGCGGGCCTTCCGCCTGCGGCGCCAGCGCGACGCCGAGGACGACGCTGTCGTCCAGCAGGGCGCGGGCCAGGCGCGCATCGTCCTCCGGATCGGCGGCGTTGGCCCGGATCGGCAGGTCCAGGGCGGCACCGCGTACGCCGGCCGCGCGCAACCGTGCCAGCAGCTCGGCGATGCGGCCGTTGGGCCAGGGCCATGGGTCGGCGGCATCGATGCCCAGCACCACGATGGGGGCCGGGGGCCGCTGCCGGTGCTGCATCCGGATCGATGCGCGGTGGAAGGCATCGTCGAACATGGCGGCGGGGCCGAGACCGCCGATCGCCGCCGCCAGTACACCCACGGCGATGGCCAGCGCGAACCGGCGGCCGTGCGGCCCGGGCATGCGCAGGCTCATCGCCTGGATCGCCAAGCGCGGCAGGCTCGCGCCGGCCAGCGCGGCGCACGCGGAACGCCAACCCCCCGATCCCGATAATCGGCCATGCGCATCCCCGTCCGCCGGCCCCCCTGCGCATCCAGTATAGGCGCAGTGGTATACCTGTGCCGATGGAAAACACCGGCAAAAAAACCGATGTACTGCTCGTTGGCGGCGGCCACAACGGCCTGGTCTGCGCCGCCTACCTGGCCAGGGCGGGATTGGGGGTGACCGTGCTCGAGCGCCGCGGCGTGGTCGGCGGCGCGGCAGTCACCGAGGAGTTCCATCCCGGCTTCCGCAATTCGGTCGCCTCCTACACCGTGTCCCTGCTGCAGCCGAAGGTGGTCGCCGACCTGGACCTGCACGGCCACGGCCTGCAGGTGGTCCTGCGCCGGCGCAACAACTTCCTGCCGCTGCCCGCGGAGCAGGGCGGCGGCTACCTGCTCACCGGCGGCGGGCGCACCGCGGAGGAGGTGGCGAAGTTCTCGCGCCGCGACGCCGAACGGCTGCCCGCCTACGAGGCGCGGCTGGACGCCATCGCCGACGTGCTGCGCGCGCTTGCGCTGCAGGCGCCGCCCAACGTCACCGACGGCGGCTGGTGGAAGGCGCTGCCGGAACTGCTGCGCGGCGCGAGGCTCGGGCGCCGCCTGCACGCGCTGGACGAGACCCTGCGCCAGGAACTGCTGGACCTGTTCTCCATTTCCGCGGCCGAGTACCTGGACCGCTGGTTCGAGAGCGCGCCGATCAAGGCACTGTTCGGCTTCGACGGCATCGTCGGCAACTACGCCAGTCCGTACGCACCCGGCACCGCCTACGTGCTGCTGCACCATGTGTTCGGCGAAGCGGGCGGGGTCAAGGGCGCGTGGGGCCATGCCATCGGCGGCATGGGCGCGATCACCCAGGCGATGGCGCGCGCGGCGGTAGCGGCCGGCGTGGATATCCGGACATCGGCCGGCGTGCGCGAAGTGCTGGTCGAGCGGGGCCGCGCGGTGGGCGTGGTGACGGAGGATGGCGAAACCCTGCGTGCGCGCGCCGTGGTGGCCAACGTCAATCCGAAACTGCTCTACCAGCGGCTGCTTCCGGCCGCGGCGGTGCCGCAGCCCACCCGCGAGCGGATGACGAACTGGCGCTGCGGTTCCGGAACCTTCCGCATGAACGTGGCGCTGTCGCGGCTGCCGGACTTCACCGCGCTGCCCGGCGACGGCGACCACCTCACCGCCGGGATCATCCTGGCGCCGTCGCTGGACTACATGGACCGCGCCTGGCGCGACGCGCGCGAGTACGGCTGGTCGCGCGAGCCGATCGTGGAAATGCTGGTTCCGTCCACGCTGGACGATTCGCTGGCGCCGCCGGGCATGCACGTGGCCAGCCTGTTCTGCCAGCACGTGGCGCCGGAGCTGCCGGACGGGTGCAGCTGGGACGACCACCGGGAAGAGGTCGCCGACCTGATGGTCGCCACCGTCGAGCGCTACGCGCCGGGCTTCGCGGCCTCGGTGCTGGGCCGGCAGGCGCTCAGTCCGCTCGACCTGGAGCGGGTGTTCGGCCTGGTCGGCGGCGACATCTTCCACGGCGCACTGAGCCTGAACCAGCTGTTCTCGGCGCGGCCGATGCTGGGCCAGGCCGATTACCGTGGCGCCATCCCGGGCCTGTACCTGTGCGGTTCGGGCACGCATCCGGGCGGGGGGGTCACCGGCGCGCCCGGACACAATGCCGCGCAGGTGGTGATCGGCGACCTGGGCTGATGGGATGGGTCGGCGCGCTTCCCGCCAGCGACCAATCCAATTTCGCGAGTCCCCGTAGAGCGGGGCTTGCCCCGTTGCCTCTCCAGCGACGGCGTCGAAGAGCAGCGGGGCAAGCCCCGCTCTACGGGGCGCGAGGCGGTCCCGCGAACCTACTGCAGCAGCGTGGTCTTCTTGCGGTTGTCGTCCGAGCTGCGGTCGATCAGCTTGTTGTAGGGATCGATGCCGGCCTCGAACGGCAGTTCGTCGACCACCAGTTCCAGCGTCGTGTCGGCCTGGGTGATCCGATGCTTGCGCAGGTACAGCACCTTCTCGTCGCCCTCCTTGCCGCCCGGTGGCCGTGCGAACACGCCGATGTCCACGTTCACGTCGACCGGTTCCTGGGTCTCCTTGCCCTTGCCGTCGGTGGACACCTTCTCGGCATGCACCTTCAGCGCGACCACGTACTTGCCGTCCTCGCGCTTGCGCACCTCGGCGGCGGTCACCCGGTGGTTCCAGAACACGATCCGCTCGAACAGGTCGCGTATGAACGCGTGCTCGGCCGGATCGGTGCGCGCGTAGAGCAGGTCGAGGAAGTCGCGGGTGGTGGGGTAGGGCGGGCCCTTGAAGCCCCACTGCCCGACGAACTCCGACAGCACCGCGTTGAGCCTGTCCTCGCCGATCGCGTCGCGCAGGGCGTAGAACACCACCGAGCCCTTGTTGTAGTGGATGTACTGCTGGTTCTCGTTGAGCGCCAGCGGCTGCTCCTCGACCCGCTCGGTGGCGCGGTTCATCAGGTAGTGGTCCAACTCGTACTTCAGGAACCGGCGCATCTGCCGCGGTCCGTACTCCTTCTCCATCACCATCAGCGCCGAATACTGCGCCAGCGACTCGGACAGCATGGTCGCGCCCTGCACGTTGGCGCCGATGAGCTGGTGCGCCCACCACTGGTGCGCTGCTTCGTGCGCGGTGACGTAGAAAACGTAGTCGATGTCTTCCCGGTCGCGCAGGTCGGCGATGAAGCCGATCGACTCCGAGTACGGGATCGTCCCGGCGAAGGCCTGGGCGAAGGACTGGTAGCGGGGGAACTCCAGGATCCGGAACTGGCGGAACTGGTAGGGCGAGAAGTGGCGGGTGTAGTAATCCAGCGACTTCTTGGTCGCTTCGATCATCCGCGGCACGTTCCAGGCGTGCGCGGGGTGGTGGTAGACCTCGATGGCCACGTCGTTCCAGCGGTCGCGCGCCACCTGCCAGTCGGCCGACAGCCAGGAGAAGAACGGCAGCAGCTTCGCCTCGGACTTGTAGTGGTAGTAGTGGCGGCCGTTCCCGCTCCACTCGCGCTGCAGGTAGCCGGGCGCCAGCGCGATCTGGCCTTCGCTGGTGGAGACGGTGGTCTCGAAATCGACCCAGTCGCCGGTGGTGGTGATGTAGTTGGAGCCGCGCGCCGCCACGTCGCCGATCGGGTTCATCCGCGGCAGCTGCGGCAGTCCGTGCTTGCGCCGGTCGTTGCGGTCCTGCAGCTGGCGGCGCTCGTCGTAGCCGAACTGCGGCAGGGCGGCGTAGTTGTTGAAGAAGCTGCCGTTGTAGACCACCGCGGTGCCGCCGCCGTCCAGCGGGAAGCCGTGCGGTTCACTGGCCAGCTCGAAGTCGAAGTCCAGCGAGTCGCCCGGCGCCAGAGGGGTGGCCAGCCGGTAGATGGTGTAACCGTATGTGTCGTCGGACTTGACCATGGTGTGCGGACCGAACTCCAGCCGCTTGACCTCGGTGTCCGGGTCGATGGTGACGTGCAGTTCGGGGATCGGCGCCCGGGTGCGGTTTTCCAGCCGGTAGCGGCCGCGCAGCTCGACGCGTCGTTCCTCCGGGAAGATGTCCACGTCGGCGCGGATCGCGGCGATGCGCGGTTGCGGCAGGTCCTTGTACTGGCGGTAGGCCTTCTCGTAGTCGGCCTGGCGCTGCTTGGCCACGTCGCCGGGCACGTACTCGTTGAGCACGTTGGTGTTGTAGAAGATCCAGCCGCCCAGCCCGGCGAAGGCCAGCAGCGACACCGCCAGCGTCGCCAGCGCCGGGCCGCGCAGGCGCGCGCGCGCCTGGCGCAGGCGGTCGCGCAGGCCCAGCGAAGTGCCGCGCGGCCAGAACAGCAGCGCCAGCACCAGCAGGGTCACCGCGAACACCGCCCAGTAGCCGCGCAGCAGCAGGTGCGGGCCCACGAAATGGCCGTAGCGGTTCATGTCCGAATACGGGATCGGCGTGGCCGAGCCATAGCGGTACAGCAGGTGGTCAAGATCCAGCATGCCCATGGCCGCGCGCGTGACCAGGTACACGATCATCAGCAGGTAGCCGACGAACTTGTTGCCGCTGACCGCCTGCAGGAACACCGCCAGCGCCGCCATCAGCACGAACGGCACGGCCGCCAGCGCCAGGCCCTTGAGATAGAGCAGCGGCTCGAAGGCGGTGAAGCCGTGGCCCAGCTGCCAGCCGGCGGTGAACAGCGCGCCCGCCAGCAGGAACGCCACCACCAGCCCGGTCAGCGCGGTCATCTTCGAGGCCAGCGGGATCCAGTCGGGCAGGGCGTAGGCATCGGTGGCCTCGGCCACGCGCAGCCCGCGCTCGCGCCAGACCAGCTCGCCGGCGTAGAAGGTGACGATGATGACCAGGAACAGGCTCAGGCCGGCGTCGATGGCCGACAGCATCGTCCGCGTCACCGGATACAGGTCGGTGCCGTACATGCTGGAACCGAACTTGAGCACGCTGAAGACCATCAGCAGGCCCAGCACCAGCATCACCAGGAACGGCGCGCCGGTCAGCGCCCCGCGCAGGTCGAAGGCGGCCAGCTGGCGGTACTGGGTCCAGCGCGCGGCCGCGCCCTGGCGCAGCGTGACCGCCGGCAGCGCCAGCGGCGTGGTGGCGACGGCCGCACCGGGCAGGGGCGCAGCCGCCAGTGTGGGCGCGGGCGCCGCCCCGGCCTTGCGCCGGCGGCGCAGCACCAGCCCCTCGCGGTCGGCGCGGAACAGGTGGAACGCGGCCCACAGCAGCAGTGCGGCCAGGCCCAGCCACAGCGCGCGGTTGCCCAGCAGCAGCCCGGTCAGCGCCGGCAGCTGGCTGTTGTACTGGGCGCTGGACCAGTAGCGGATGTGTTCGCCGACAGCGGTGGTGCCGGACGGATCGAGCAGGGCGCCGACCCAGCGCGAATCCAGGTCCTGGGTCAGGAAGCCGGCCACCGTCCACAGCACGAAGAACGCGATCACGCCGATGTAGGTGTAGAGCATCGAGCGGGTCAACGTGGCCAGCAGGAACAGCAGCGCCGACAGGAACAGCAGGTTCGGGACCACCAGCACGGCGAACGCCCAGGCATAGGCGGCCCACGGCGTGGGTCCCAGCCGCGCCTGGTCCAGCCACGGCATCAGGCTGCCCAGCCACAGGCCGAAGGCGGCGGCCAGCAGGATCGCCAGGCTGGCGATGAAGCCGCCGCCGAAGCGGCCGAGCAGGTAGTCGCGCTTGCGCAGCGGAGTGGCGAAGAACAGCTCGGCGGTGCGCTGCTCGAAATCGCGCAACGCGATGCCGGCGACGAAGATCGTGGTCAGCAGCACCCCGAGCACGCTGAACGAGCCGAGCAGCGAAATCACCACTGCCGGCGCGTTGCGCAGGATGTTGCCAACGCCGCCGCCGAAGCTGACGTTGTCCGAGGCCATCGCGCCGAAGCCCAGCAGCGCGAACACCAGCATGACGATCCAGAACACGCCGTTGCGCAGCAGCAGCCGGCGTTCGAAGGACAGGAGATGGCGCAGCATGGGTCAGGCCACCGGCGTCGTGGCGGCCAGCGCGACCTTGCGCAGCTCGCCGAAGTAGACGTCCTCCAGGTTGGCCGGTACCGCGGCGAAACCCTCCCCCGGATCGCCGTCCGACAGCACGTGGACCACCGGCTGGCCGGCGACCAGGCGGGTGGAGAGCACCGCATGCTGCTGCACCACCTCGGGCAGCGCGGCCTTGTCCACGCTGCGGCGCCAGATGCGCCCTTCCAGCGAACGGATCGCCTCGCGCGGCTCGCCGGCCAGGCGCACCTGGCCGGAAGCGATGATCGCCATCCGCGGGCACAGGTCGGTCACATCCTCGACGATGTGGGTGGACAGGATCACCACCGTGTTCTCGCCGATCTCGGCCAGCAGGTTGAGGAAGCGGTTGCGCTCCTCCGGATCCAGGCCGGCGGTGGGTTCGTCGACGATGATCAGCGACGGCTGGCCGATCAGCGCCTGGGCGATGCCGAAGCGCTGGCGCATGCCGCCGGAAAAGGTGCCCAGCTTGCGCTTGCGCACGCTCCACAGGTTCACCTGCTGCAGCAGCGCCTGCACCAGTTCCTTGCGTTCCCTGCGCGCGGTCACGCCCTTGAGCACGGCGAAGTGGTCGAGCATCGCTTCGGCCGAGACCTTCGGATACACGCCGAACTCCTGCGGCAGGTAGCCCAGCCGCCGCCGCGCCTCGGTCTTGTCCGCGGGCACGTCCAGCCCGTCGAGGTGGATGCTGCCGCTGTCGGCGTCCTGCAGCGTGGCGATGGTCCGCATCAGGGTGGACTTGCCGGCGCCGTTGGGCCCGAGCAGGCCGAACATGCCGCGCGGGATGTCCAGGGTGACGTCCTTCAGGGCCTGCACGCCGTTGGCGTACGTCTTGGACAGCGAGCGGATCTCGAGCATGCGGGACATCCTCCGTTGATGTGGGGTCGATCCTGACCGGTCGGGAAACCGGGTGCTATCGGCTGGAAGTCATGGACGGGTCGGGAAAACGCCGCGCCCGGCTGTCAGGGCATGGCCGGCGCCCGGAACAGCCGCGAGATCGCCAGAGCCAGCGGGTAGGGTTCCGGGTCGTCGCGATTGCTCAGCACCACCACGGTCAGGCGTTCGCCCGGCCAGCGCACGATCACGTTGCGGAAGCCGATGCTCTCGCCGCTGTGCCAGACGCTGTCGCCGTTGAGGCGCCAGCCGAAGCCGTAGTGCGGCACGTCCGGTTCGTCCGTGGTCGTGGCCGGCGAGAACAGCAGCGCGCGCGAGCCGGCCCGGAGCAGGCGGTCGTCTTCGTACAGGGCGGCATCCCACTTCGCCAGGTCGTCGATCGAGGAATAGATGCCGCCGTCGCCCAGCACCGCGCTGGTCTGGCTCTGGTCGGTGCGGGTCCAGCGGCCGCCCACGCGGCTGTAGCCGTATGCGCGACGGGCCACGCTGTCGACGCCGTCCTGGTGGGCGACGGTGGCGTCCATGCCCAGCGGCTGGAAGATGCGTTCGCGCAGGAAGGTGGCGAAGTCCCGGCCGGAGGCCTTGCCGACCACCAGCGCCAGCAGCGCGTAGCCGCTGTTGCTGTAGCGGTAGTCGCTGCCGGGCGGGAAGTAGGTGCGGTCCTGGCCTTCGAGGATGCGCAGCACGTCGATGTCGTGCAGCTGGCCGCTGAAGCCCGCGGGGATGTGGTCCTCGTAGTCCACCAGGCCGGAGGTGTGGCTGAGCAGCTGGCGCAGGGTGACCGCATCGGCCGCCGGCGGCAGCGAGGGCAGCCAGCGCTTCACCGGATCGTCGATCGACAGCTTGCCGTCCTCCGCCAGCAGCACGATGGCGGCCGCGGTGAACTGCTTGGTCACCGAGGCGAGGCGGTAGTTCGTGTCGGGCCCGGCCCGCGCGCCGCTTTCCAGGTCGGCCAGGCCATAACCTCGCCGGATCACCGGCTCCCCGTCGCGCAGCACCAGCACCGAAGCGCCGGGCCCTCGGCCGCTGTAGTCGGCCATCAATGCATCGACCGCGGCCGCCGGGTCGGCGGTCGGCGAAGGCGTGGCCGCCGCGGAGAGCGCGGCCAGGGCCAGCAGCGGGAACAGGCCGGTCATGCGCGTCCTCCCCGGAAGCGGTGATCGTGGATGGTCGCGAGATTAACCCGGCTGGCCCGCCTGCGCCGCGATCCAGGCATCGATCTTGGCTTCCAGCACGTCCAGCGGCACCGAACCGTCCTTGAGCACCTCGGCGTGGAAGGCGCGGATGTCGAAGCGTTCGCCCAGCGCCGCCTGCGCCTTCTGCCGCAGCTGCATGATCTTCAGTTCGCCGGTCTTGTAGGCCAGCGCCTGGCCGGGAATGGCCATGTAGCGTTCGGCTTCGGCGACGGCGTCGGTCTGGCTGGTGGCCGAGTTCTCCAGCATGTAGTCGATGACCTGCTCGCGGGTCCAGCCCTTGCTGTGCAGGCCGGTGTCCACGACCAGGCGGATCGCGCGCCACAGCTCGTTCTGCAGGTAACCGAAGTAGGAATACGGATCCTGGTACAGGCCCAGATCGCGGCCCAGCGATTCGGCGTACAGGCCCCAGCCCTCGGTGAACGCGGTCTCGCCGCCGAACCGGCGGAACGCCGGCAGGCCGGTCAGTTCCTGCTGCAGGGCCAGCTGGAAGTGGTGGCCGGGGATCGCCTCGTGCAGGAACAGGTCCTCGGCGTCCCAGGTCTTGCGCGTCGGCAGATCATAGGTGTTCACGTAGAACACGCCGGGACGGCCGCCGCCCCCGCTCGGGCGCATGTACGAACCGCCGGCCGCGGACTGGGCGCGATACGGCTCGACCGGGCGGATCTCGAAGCCGGCCTTCGGCAGCAGCGAGAAGTACTGCGGCACCTTCGCCATCACCCTGGGTTCCAGGCCGCGGTAGAAGGCCAGCAGCGCAGCCTCGTCGACGAACTCGAAGCGCTTGTCCTGCTGCATGAAGCGGAAGAACTTCTGCATCGATCCGCGGAACTTCGCCTGCTTCATCACCGTGGCGATCTCGCCATGGATGCGCGCGACCTCGTCCAGGCCGATCCGGTGGATCTGCTCCGGGGTCAGGTCGGTGGTGGTGCTCTGCCGCGCGTTGTACGCATACCAGGCCGCGCCGTCGGGCAGCGCGGCCATGCCGGAGGTGGTGCGCGTGGACGGCAGGTAGCGGACGGCGATGAACTCGCGCAGGCGCCGGTAGGCCGGCATCAGCTGCTGCTCGATGAGCCGGCGGTAGGAAGCGGTCAACCGTTCGCGGTCGGCCCCGGAGAATTCCTCCGGCATGTTCCGGATCGGGTTCCAGAACAGCGTCTCCTCCGCGGTGGGCTTGATCAGCGCGTCCAGCTGCGGCAGCACCTTTTCCATCAGCGGCCGCGGCTGCACCACGCCGGCGGACATGCCCCGGCTCATGTTGGCGATGGCCTGGGAGAACAGCGCCGGCACCTGCGCGCCGCGCCGCAGCCAGTTGTCGTAGTCCTGCACGGTCTTGAACGGCTGCGCGCTGGCTCCCGAACCGAGCATGGCCACCAGCGTGGCGGGGTTGTTGAACTGGTTGACCGGCTGCATCCAGCCGGGGAAGCGTTCGCCCTCCAGCGCATCGCGCGCGTTGCGCACGAAGATCCGGTAGCTGAGCAGGTCCTGGCCTTCCAGGCCTTCTTCGCCGACCGCCTCCACCCTGGCCAGCCAGCCGGCGTTGAATTCATGGCTGCGCTGGCGGAATTCGGCCGACAGGTAGTTGGGCAGCTGGTCGTTGTAGCGCGCATCGCCCTGGAAGGTGGCCTGCAGCGGGTTGAGCTGGAGCGACGCGTCCCAGTATTCGGCGTACAGCCGCTGCAGCTGCTCGGCCTTGGTCTCGGGCTTCCTCGCAGGTTTCGGCGTGGCCTCGGCTTTCGCCTTGGCCTGGGTCGCGGCCGGGCGTTGCGCTTTCTTGCGCGCGGCCTCGGCCGGCGGTGCGGCCAGCAGCGCGAGCACCAGTGGCGTCGCCAGCGGCATCGCCAGCCAGCGCAGGCGGGACGGGATCATGGCGCGGTTCCGGGAACACGGGGTCCCGGAGAGTGCCGCATCCGGCCGGCGCAGGCCAGCGCGGACGGTCACGTGGCTTTCAGCCTGCGGCCTGTTCGCGCAGTTCGCGGGCGCGTCCGGCGCCCAGGTAGGCGGTGATCCAGCGCCGCATCAGGTACAGCAGCGGGATCAGCGCGATCGCCGCCAGCATCTTCCACGCGTAATTGAGCGTGCTTACCGCCAGGAACAGCGACACCGGCCATTTCTGCGGGCCCAGCACGAAGGCGATCCAGATCACCACGAAGCTGTCCACCAGCTGCGAGACCGCGGTCGATCCGGTCGCGCGCAGCCATACCCAGCGCTCGCCGGTGGCGCGGCGGATGCGGTGGAACACGGCCACGTCGATCAGCTGCCCGAGCAGGAACGCCACCATCGAACCGGCGATCGTCCACAGCCCCTGTCCGAACACCACCGCGAACGCGGCCTGGTAGTCCGGCACGCCCTGCGCCTGCGCGGCGCCGCGCCACCAGCCGGCCGGGGCCAGTTCGATCGCGGCGAAGGCGAACAGGAAGCCGTACACGATCAGTCCGACCGCCAGCCACGAGATGAACTTCACCCCGCGCCGGCCGAAGAATTCGTTGATGGTGTCGGTCATGATGAACACCACCGGCCACAACAGCGTGCCGGCGGTGAAGTTGAGCGAACCGGTCTGGCCGAACAGGTTCCACTCGAACGGGGCGACGCCGAGGGTGTCCTCCAGGGCGAAGATCTTGACCCCGATGAACTCGGCCAGCGCCGCGTTGACGCAGAAGAACGCCGCCAGCGCGATATACAGGCGGACCGCGCGGTCGTCGAGCAGGCGCGCGGCCGCGGGGAGAGGTGCGTTCGAAGCGGCGGGCGCGTCGGACATGCCGGGCAGCGGAGCCGCGTTCTACCGCTCGCCGGCGCGGGTGAAGGGCATGGTCTCCGGCGCCACCGCGCCCCCCGATATGATGAAGCCCATGGCCTGGTCCACGGTCCAGTCGGTCGGGGTCAGCAATTCCACCGGCACGACCTCCAGGTAACCGGAGGTCGGATTGGGCGTGGTCGGGACGTAGACCGCCGCCAGCTCGCGGCCGGTGCCTTCCTCCTTCAGCACCCGCGTGACCAGACCGATGGCCTTCATCTCGCGGTGCGGGAAGTCGATCAGGACCACGCGCTGGGTGCTGCCGGGCTTGGTCTGCAGGATGTCCAGCAGCTTGCGCACGCTGGTGTAGACCAGGTTGGCCAGCGGCACCCGGCCCATGAGCGCTTCGAACCAGCCCAGCAGGCGCTGGCCGATCACCCGCCGCGCCAGTACGCCCACGCCCAGGATGACCAGCAGCGTGGCGATCATGGCGATGGTGTTCTGCACCCACAGCGCCTTGCCCCAGCCGGCGTAGTCCGGGAACGACTCGGCGATGCTTTCCGACAGCGGCACCACCCAGGGTGCGCTGATGCTCGACAGCATCACGAACACGAACTTGATCACGACCCAGGTCAGCCAGATCGGCAGCAGGGTCAGCAGTCCGGTGAGGAAGAGTTTCTGCAGCGAGGCGCGCGGCGGCGCGGAGTGGTCGGGGGGCATGCGCGGGATTGTAGCGCCGGCCGGCCTTCAGCCGGTGGCGTCCCCGTCCCGGGCCGGGCGCCGGTCCGGCTTGCGCCGCACGTAGACCTGCTTGCGCACGCGGGCGACCACGTCGCCGGCCGCGTCGACGACCTCGTTCTCGAACCAGCGCAGGTACTTGGCGCCGCCGGCCGTGGCGGCGCGGATCTCCTCCAGCACCGCCTCGTCGATGCGGAAGCGGGTGGCGACGGTGCCGCGGCCGGGCTTGAGGAAGTCGATGGTCGCGGCCTGGTCCCAGACGTAGTAGTCGCGTCCCAGCAGCGGCATCAGCAGCAGCATCCAGAACGGATCGGTCATGGCGAACAGGCTGCCGCCGAAATGGGTGCCGACGTAGTTGCGGTTCCACGGCCGCATCCGCAGCTCGACCCGGGCGTGGCGCCAGTCCGGAGCGACCTCGGCCACATGGATGCCGGTGAACAGGAACGGCGGCCACAGGTTCATGCCGCGGCGCAGGGTGGAGGCTTTCATATGGGGGCGAGAGCAGTGGCCTGGGTGTTCCGTACGTAATGGTACGGGATGGCGCCCCCTGTAGGAGCCCGTCTTGCGGGCGACCCGATGCCGTCGGAATGCATGGGGCCGGCCATCGGGCCCATGCATCGGATCACCATCGGTTCGCTTCCGGACGCAAGGCTCGCTGGCGGCATCGGGTCGCCCGCAAGACGGGCTCCTACAAGGGGCGGGCGGGCGGCTCGGTCGTGGGTGGATGCCTGAGCTAGACTGTCGCCCTTTTCCGGCCGGCGACGGCCACTGAACGGAAGCGACATTCCCGAATGAGCTGGCTCAGCAAACTGATGCCCTCCGGCATCCGCACCGACAACGCCGCCAACCGCAAGCGCAGCGTCCCCGAGGGCCTGTGGGAGAAGTGCGACCGCTGCGGCGCGGTCCTGTACCGGCCGGAGCTGGAGGAGAACCTGGAGGTCTGCCCGAAGTGCGACTTCCACATGGCGATCCGCGCCCGGGCCCGGCTGGCCTCGCTGTTCGACCCTGGCAGCACCAGCGAGATCGCCGCCACCCTGGCGCCGACCGACGTGCTCAGGTTCAAGGACCAGAAGCGCTACGCCGAGCGGATCAAGGCCACCCAGAAGTCCACCGGCGAGTACGACGCGCTGGTGGCCATGCACGGCCTGCTCAAGGGCCGGCCGCTGGTGGCCAGTTCCTTCGACTTCGCCTACATGGGCGGCTCGATGGGTTCGGTGGTGGGCGAGAAGTTCACCCTGGCCGCCGAGAAGGCGCTGGAGATCGGCGCTCCGTTCGTCAATTTCTCCGCCAGCGGCGGCGCGCGCATGCAGGAAAGCCTGTTCTCGCTGATGCAGATGGCCAAGACCTCGGCTGCGCTGGGCAGGCTGCGCGCGGCCGGGCTGCCGTACATCTCGGTGCTGACCCATCCGACCACCGGCGGCGTGTCGGCCTCGTTCGCGATGCTGGGCGACCTGAACATCGCCGAGCCCGAGGCGCTGATCGGCTTCGCCGGCCCGCGGGTGATCGAGCAGACCGTGCGCGAGAAGCTGCCCGAGGGTTTCCAGCGCTCCGAATTCCTGCTCGAGCACGGCGCGATCGACCAGATCTGCGACCGCCGCGAACTGCGCGACCGCCTGGCCGACCTGCTGGCGATGATGATGCACCAGCCGCAGCCCGAGGACAGCGACACCCTGGACGCGGCATGAGCGCGGCCCGCCGCTATTTCGGCACCGACGGCATCCGTGGCCGGGTCGGGCAGGGCGCGATCTCGGCCGACTTCGTCCTGCGCCTGGGCAACGCGCTGGGCCGGGTGCTGGCCGCCGACCGGCCGGGCCGGCGCACGGTGGTGATCGGCAAGGACACGCGCATCTCCGGCTACATGTTCGAGGCCGCGCTGGAAGCCGGGCTGGTCGCCGCCGGCGTGGACGTGCAGCTGCTCGGGCCGATGCCCACGCCGGCGGTCGCCTTCCTGACCCGCACCCTGGGCGCGGACGCCGGCATCGTGATCAGCGCCTCGCACAACCCGCACTACGACAACGGCATCAAGTTCTTTTCCGCCGAGGGCGAGAAGCTGGACGACGCCACCGAGCTGGCGATCGAGGCCGCGCTGGACGGCGACTTCGCCACGGTCGGCTCGGAGAAGCTGGGCAAGGCGGTGCGCGCGCGCGACGCGGTCGGCCGCTACATCGAGTTCTGCAAGGCGTCCGTGCCGCGCGGCTTCGACCTGCGCGGGTTGAAGCTGGTGCTCGACTGCGCGCACGGTGCGACCTACCACATCGCGCCGCTGCTGTTCCGCGAGCTGGGCGCCGAGGTGACCGCGATCGGCGCCGCGCCGGACGGCCTGAACATCAACGCCGGCGTCGGCTCGATGCACGTCGACAACCTCGCCGCCAAGGTGCGCGAGACCGGCGCCGACCTGGGCATCGCCTTCGACGGCGACGGCGACCGCGTGCTGATGGCCGACGACCAGGGCAACCCGGTCGACGGCGACGGCCTGCTGTACGTGCTGGCCCGGGCCTGGCAGGCCAGCGGCCGCCTGCACGGCCCGGTGGTGGGCACGCTGATGACCAACTACGGGCTGGAGAAGGCGCTGGGCGACGCGGGCATCCCGTTCCAGCGCGCCAGGGTCGGCGACCGCTATGTCCACCAGGCCCTGGTCGAGAACGATGGCGTGCTTGGCGGCGAAGCCTCCGGGCATCTGCTGTGCCTGGACCGGGCCACCACCGGCGACGCCATCGTCAGCGCCCTGCAGGTGCTGCACGCGCTGCGTCGTTCCGGGCGCAGCCTGCGCCAGGCGCTGGACGGGTTGTCCATGCTGCCGCAGAAGACGGTCAACGTGCGCCTGGACGGCGCCTCGGCCAAGGCGATAGTCGATGCTGCCAGCGTGCGCGGCGCGCTGCAGGGCGCGCAGGCGGCGGTGCAGGGCAGGGGGCGGGCTTTCCTGCGCCCGTCCGGCACCGAGCCGGTGGTGCGGGTCACGGTCGAGGCCGACGACGAAACGTTGATGCAGGACACCCTGGACCGCCTGGCCACCGCCGTGCGCCAGGCCGCGGCGGCCTGATCGCGATCAGGAACCCATGCAGGGCGGCGTGGTCGAATCGCCGCGAACAGTTTCCCCGGAGCACGCAAGATGGCAGCACGCATTCCCACCCTCGACATCACCCGGTTCGACAGCGCGTCCGGTCCCGACCGCGACGCCTTCGTCGCCGAACTCGGCGCCGCCTACCGCGAATGGGGTTTCGCCGGCATCCGCAACCACGGTATCCCGCAGGCCGGCATCGATGCGGCCTACGACGTGTTCAAGTGCTTCTTCGCCCTGCCCGACGAGGTGAAGCGGAAGTACCACGTCCCCGGCGGCGGCGGTGCGCGCGGCTACACCCCGTTCGGGGTGGAGACGGCCAAGGGCGCCAACCACTTCGACCTGAAGGAGTTCTGGCACATCGGCCGCGAGATCGCGGACGATTCGAAGTACCGGGACGTGATGCCGCCGAACCTGTGGCCCGAAGAGGTGCCCGGGTTCCGCGAGCACGGCTACGGCCTGTACCAGGCGCTGGATCACCTGGGCTCGCGCGTGCTGTCGGCGCTGGCCCTGCACATCGGCCTGCCGGAGGACTGGTTCGCCGACAAGACCGGTTCGGGCAACTCGATCCTGCGCCCGATCCACTATCCGCCGATCACCGCCGAGGACATTCCGAACGTGCGCGCCGGCGCGCACGAGGACATCAACCTGATCACCCTGCTGGTCGGTGCCAGTGCCTCGGGCCTGGAAGTGCTGTCGCGCAAGGGCGAGTGGGTGCCGTTCACCGCCGATGCCGACACCATCGTGGTCAACATCGGCGACATGCTGCAGCGCCTGACCAACCACGTGTATCCGTCCACCACCCACCGGGTGGTCAACCCGCCTGCGCCCGAGGCACGCAAGCCGCGCTACTCGGTGCCGTTCTTCCTGCATCCGAACCCGGACTTCCTGATCGACGTGCTGCCATCCACGGTCACCGCCGACAACCCGTCCCGCTATCCCGAGCCGATCACCGCACAGGGCTACCTGGAGGAACGGCTGCGCGAGATCAAGCTCAAGTAACCGGCACTTCGGGGCTCCCGCCGGAGCGGGGACCGGATGCGGGCGCGCTATCCTGCGCGCCATCGGGCGTCCAGCCACACGAGGGGGAGTCGTATATGCGCCGCAGGATCGTCGCCGGCAACTGGAAGCTGCATGGGACCCGGGCGTTCGCCACCGGGCTGGTCGAGGGCATCGCCGCGCAGGCGCCGGTGCCGGGGGTGGAACTGGTGATCCTGCCGCCGCTGCCTTACCTGGGCGACCTGATCGAGGATTTCGAGGGCACGCCGCTGGTGTTCGGCGCCCAGGACGTGAGCAGCAACGAGCAGGGCGCCTACACCGGCGAGGTCTCGGCCTCGATGCTGGTCGACGTGGGTGCGCGCTACGGGCTGGTCGGGCACTCGGAACGGCGCCAGTACCACAACGAAAGCAGCGAACTGGTCGCGCGCAAGTTCCGCGCGGCCCTCAACGCCGGGCTGCGGCCGGTGCTGTGCGTGGGCGAACGGCTGGAGGACCGCGACGCGGGCCGGACCGAAGAGGTCGTCGCCGGGCAGCTGCGGCCGGTGCTGGAGCTGGTCGGGGTGGAGGGCTTCGCCGACGCGGTGGTGGCCTACGAGCCGGTCTGGGCGATCGGTACCGGCCGGACCGCGAGCCCGGAGCAGGCGCAGGCGGTGCACGCCTTCATCCGTCGCCAGATCGCCGGCCACGATGCTAGAATCGCCGATTCCCTGCCGATCCTGTACGGCGGCAGCGTGAAGCCCGACAACGCCGGCGCGCTGTGCGCGCAGCCGGACGTGGATGGCGGGCTGATCGGGGGCGCCTCGCTGGTGGCCGCGGATTTCCTGGCAATCGCCCGGGCGGCCGCGCCGGCCCGGTAGCAGCGAAGACAAGGCAACAAGACAATGCTGATGTTGATCCTCAATGTGGTGTACGTGCTGGTGGCGATCGCGATGATCGCGCTGATCCTGCTGCAGCGCGGTGCCGGCGCCGCCGCCGGGTCCGGGTTCGGGGCCGGCGCCTCGGGCACCGTGTTCGGCGCCCGAGGCGCCTCCAACTTCCTGTCCAAGAGCACCAAGTGGCTGGCCGTGGTGTTCTTCGGCATCAGCCTGTTCATGGCCTGGTACGCCAGCCACAGCGCGCGTCCGGCGCAGCAGCAGAGCCTGGGCCTGATGGGCGAAGCGGCGCAGCCGGCCGCCCCGGCAACGGGCGCCCCGGCGCCGGGCGAGATGCCGGCATTGCCCGCCGCTCCGGCCGCGACCGAAGTCCCGTCGGCCCAGCCGGCCGCACCGGCACCGGCACCGGCCGACAGCGGCACCGTGCCGCAGCCGCAGCAGCCGGGCGAGACTGCGCCTCCCGCACAGTAAGGCGTACAATGCGCCGCGCCGTGGCGCCGGCGCGCAGTTTTTTGCCCAGGTGGCGGAATTGGTAGACGCACTACCTTGAGGTGGTAGCGACGAGAGTCGTAGGGGTTCGAGTCCCCTCTTGGGCACCACGTGAAAACCGGCGCGCCATCGCCGGACGGCGGCAAGGCCAGGCCCGCTCGATGCGGGCTTTTTCTTTATGGATGGCGCGATCAGGCGCTTTGCAAGCGTTTACGAATGCGCCGGCCAACCGCTACAATTCCGCTGCTGTGCACAATCGCAGCGGACGCCGGCCAAGCGCCACGCCCGCGGCACCGCAGGGGCTCCGGCGCCTGTGTGGCGAGGACGCAACAGGCGCTCCGCGGCCTTCGCGGAAACCGACCCAAGCCCGGCGCGCCGGGCAGAGGCAAGAGAGAACCGCAAGTGCTGGCCCAATACCTGCCGACCCTGTTGTTCCTGATCGTGGCCACCGGCATCGGCGTCGCGCTGATCATCGTAGGCCGCGTGCTCGGCCCGCGCCGCCCGAGCCTGGAGAAGCTGTCGCCCTACGAGTGCGGCTTCGAGGCCTTCGAGGACGCGCGCATGAAGTTCGACGTGCGCTACTACCTCATCGCCATCCAGTTCATCGTCTTCGACCTGGAAATCATCTTCATCGTGCCGTGGACCCTCGTGTTCCAGGAACTGGGGCCGCGCGCGCTGGTCACCATGGGCCTGTTCGTCGGGATGCTGTTCCTCGGCTTCGTCTACGTCTGGAAGAAGGGAGCGCTCGAATGGGAGTGATCCAAACCCTCGACCGCCTGATGACCAACCCGATCCCGGAAGGGCGGGTCGACGACATCCTGCGCCCCGAAGGCGACAACCCGCTGCTGGAGAAGGGCTACGTCACCACCAGCGTCGATGCGCTGATGAACTGGGCACGTACCGGTTCGATGTGGCCGATGACCTTCGGCCTGGCCTGCTGCGCGGTGGAGATGATGCACGCCGGCGCCGCGCGCCTGGACCTTGACCGGTACGGCGTCGTGTTCCGGCCCTCGCCGCGCCAGTCCGACGTGATGATCGTGGCCGGCACCCTGGTCAACAAGATGGCCCCGGCGCTGCGCAAGGTCTACGACCAGATGCCCGACCCGAAGTGGGTGATCTCGATGGGCAGCTGCGCCAACGGCGGCGGCTACTACCACTACTCCTACTCGGTGGTGCGCGGCTGCGATCGAATCGTCCCGGTCGACGTCTACGTGCCGGGCTGCCCGCCCACGGCCGAGGCGCTGGTCTACGGCATCCTGCAGCTGCAGAAGAAGATCTGGCGCACGCAGACCGTGGCGAAAAAGAACACGATCGACCGCTGATCCCCCAACCCAGCATTTTCCGGATACGCCAAGCCCCCATGGCCGAGCCAGCTGCTTCCTTCGCCCAACGCCTCCGCGACCGTTTCCCGGCCGCGCTGGTGACCGTGGCCGAACCCCGTGGCGAGACCACGCTCGAGGCCGCCGGCCAGGACTGGCTGGCCACCTGCCAGGCGCTGCGCGACGAGTTCGGTTTCGAGCAGCTGAGCGCGGTCAGCGGCATCGACTACCTGGGCTACGGCAGCGACGAGTGGGACACCGACGGCGTCTCCAACGGCGGCTTCAGCCGCGGCGTGGAAGGCAAGGGCACCGGCCGCTTCGGCTGGGGCGAGCAGCACAGCCAGGAGGACGATGGCCGGATCACCGCCATCGCCGCGGTTCCGCAGCGCCGTTTCGCCGCCGTCCTGCACCTGATTTCCTACGCCAAAAACCAGCGCCTGCGCGTGCGCTGCTTCGCCGCCGACGACGCGCTGCCGGTGGTGCCGTCGGTGACCGGGATCTGGCCGGGCGCCAACTGGTTCGAGCGCGAGGCGTTCGACCTGTACGGCATCGTCTTCGAGGGCCACCCGGACCTGCGCCGGATCCTGACCGACTACGGTTTCGTCGGCCATCCGTTCCGCAAGGATTTCCCGCTGATCGGCAACGTGGAAGTGCGCTACGACGAGGAACGCAGGCGCGTGGTCTACGAGCCGGTGACCTCGGTCGAACCTCGCGTGGGCGTGCCGCGCGTGATCCGCGACGATGCCCGTTACGAGACGGCGGCCGGCGAAGCCGCGCAGCGGGAGGCCGCCAAATGAGCGCACAGATGTCCCCCGACACGACGATCCGCCAGGCCGGCGAGGCCTTCGCCAGCGATCCGGCCGAAGCCCGGCAGGAGATCCGCAACTACACCATGAACTTCGGCCCGCAGCACCCGGCCGCGCATGGCGTGCTGCGCCTGATCCTGGAGATGGATGGCGAGACCATCGTCCGCGCCGATCCGCACGTGGGCCTGCTGCACCGGGGCACCGAGAAGCTGGCCGAGTCCAAGCCGTTCAACCAGTCGATCGGCTACATGGACCGCCTGGACTACTGCTCGATGATGTGCAACGAGCACGCCTACGTGCGCGCGATCGAGACCCTGATGGGAATCGAGGCGCCGGAGCGGGCCCAGTACATCCGCACCATGTTCGACGAGATCACACGGATCCTGAACCACCTGATGTGGCTCGGTTCCAACGCGCTGGACCTGGGCGCGATGGCGGTGTTCCTGTACGCGTTCCGCGAGCGCGAAGAACTGATGGACGTCTACGAGGCGGTCAGCGGCGCGCGCATGCACGCGACCTACTACCGTCCGGGCGGCGTCTACCGCGACCTGCCGGACCACATGCCCAAGTACAAGGAATCCCCCTGGCACAAGGGCAAGTCGCTGCAGCGCTTCAACGAGGCGCGCGAAGGATCGCTGCTCGACTACATCGAGCATTTCACCCGCACTTTTCCGGCGCGCGTGGACGAGTACGAGACCCTGCTCACCGACAACCGCATCTGGAAGCAGCGCACGGTCGGCATCGGCGTGGTCACCCCGGAGCAGGCCAGGGCCTGGAGCATGACCGGCGTGATGCTGCGCGGCTCGGGCATCGAGTGGGACCTGCGCAAGAAGCAGCCGTATGCGAAGTACGACGCGGTGGACTTCGACATCCCGGTCGGCACCGGCGGCGACTGCTACGACCGCTACCTGGTCCGGGTCGCCGAGATGCGCCAGTCCAACCGGATCGTCGCCCAGTGCGCGAAGTGGCTCAAGGCCAACCCCGGCCCGGTCATGGTCCAGAACTTCAAGGTCGCCCCTCCCAAGCGCGAGGAGATGAAGGACGACATGGAAGCGCTGATCCACCACTTCAAGCTGTTCTCCGAGGGCTACTGCGTGCCGGCCGGCGAGACCTACGCCGCGGTCGAGGCGCCCAAGGGCGAGTTCGGCTGCTACCTGGTCTCCGACGGCGCCAACAAGCCGTTCCGCGTGCACCTGCGCGCCCCGGGCTTCGCGCACCTGTCCTCGATGGACGAGATCGTGCGCGGCCACATGCTGGCCGACGTCGTCGCAATGATCGGTACCTATGACCTTGTATTCGGTGAGGTGGATCGATGAAGGCCACCGGTAACTTCGAGAACGCGCGCCACGTCGACCCGATGGTCGTCCTAAGCGACGACACGCGTGCGCATATCGACCACTGGTTGACCAAGTTCCCGACGGACCGCAAGCGGTCGGCGGTGCTGCAGGGGCTGCACGCAGCCCAGGAACAGAACGGCGGCTGGCTCACCGACGAGCTGATCGCGGGCGTGGCCAAGTACCTGGACCTGCCGCCGGTGTGGGCCTACGAGGTCGCCACGTTCTATTCGATGTTCGAGACGCAGAAGGTCGGCCGCAACAACGTCGCGTTCTGCACCAACATCAGCTGCTGGCTCAACGGCGCCGAGGGCCTGGTCGCCCATGCCGAGAAGAAGCTCGGCTGCAAGCTGGGCGAATCGACCGCCGACGGCCGCGTCTTCCTCAAGCGCGAGGAAGAGTGCGTGGCCGCGTGCTGCGGCGCCCCGGTGGTCGTGATCAACGGCCATTACCACGAGAAGCTCACCGCCGGGAAGGTGGACGAGCTGCTCGACGGATTGAAGTGAGGCCACCGCAGATGGCGCACCACAGCAAGATTTCCGAGGGCTACGGCCCGGTCGGCCCGGCCCCGAAGGAGCACCAGGCGGTCTACACGACGCTGCACTTCGACAAGCCGTGGTCGTACGAGAACTACCTCAAGACCGGCGGCTACCAGGCGCTGCGGAAGATCCTCACCGAGAAGATTCCGCCGGCCGACGTGGTCGAGATGGTCAAGCAGTCCGGTCTGCGCGGCCGCGGCGGCGCGGGCTTCCCGACCGGTCTGAAGTGGAGCTTCATGCCCAAGGGCGACATGCAGAAGTACATCCTCTGCAACTCGGACGAGTCCGAGCCGGGCACCGCCAAGGACCGCGACATCCTGCGCTACAACCCGCACGCGGTGATCGAGGGCATGGCCATCGCCTGCTACGCCACCGGCTCGACCGTGGGCTACAACTACCTGCGCGGCGAGTTCCACCACGAGCCGTTCGAACACCTGGAGGAAGCCACCGCCGAGGCCTACTCCAACGGCTGGCTGGGCAAGGACATCCTCGGCTCGGGCGTGGACATCGACCTGTACAACGCGCTGGGCGCGGGCGCCTACATCTGCGGCGAAGAGACCGCGCTGATGGAGTCGCTGGAAGGCAAGAAGGGCCAGCCGCGGTTCAAGCCGCCGTTCCCGGCCAACTTCGGCCTGTACGGCAAGCCGACCACGATCAACAACACCGAGACCTACGCCTCGGTGCCCGCGATCGTGCGCAACGGCCCGGAGTGGTTCATGAACCTGGGCAAGCCCAACAACGGCGGCTGCAAGATCTTCTCGGTCTCCGGCCACGTTGCGAAGCCGGGCAACCACGAGATCCGCCTGGGCACGCCGTTCTCCGAACTGCTGGAGCTGTGCGGCGGCATCCGCGACGGCAACCGCATCAAGGCGGTGATCCCCGGCGGTTCCTCGATGCCGGTGCTGCCGGGCGAGACCATGATGGGCCTGACCATGGACTACGACGCGATCCAGAAGGCCGGTTCGGGCCTGGGCTCGGGCGCGGTGGTGGTCATGGACCACACCACCTGCATGGTCCGCGCCTGCCAGCGCATCGCGCGGTTCTACTTCAAGGAAAGCTGCGGCCAGTGCACGCCATGCCGCGAGGGCACCGGCTGGATGTACCGCATGATCACCCGCGTGGTCGAGCACAAGGCGACGCTGGAAGACCTGCAGACCCTGCGCGCGGCCGCCGGCCAGATCGAGGGCCACACCATCTGCGCGTTCGGCGAGGCCGCGGCCTGGCCGGTGCAGGGCATGTTGCGCCACTTCTGGCACGAGTTCGAATACGCGATCGCCAACGGCCGCTTCCTGGTCGACGACGAGCGCGACGGCACGGTGGTGCGTTCCAACCTGGAGGTGGCCGCGTGAGTGCGCAGCCCGTCAATCCGAACCTGCCGCCGGACCACGTTACCGTCTTCATCGACGGGGTCGAGCTGGCCGCGCCCAAGGGTTCGATGATCATCCAGGCCGCCGACAAGGCCGGCATCCCGATTCCGCGCTTCTGCTACCACGACAAGCTGGCCGTGGCGGCCAACTGCCGCATGTGCCTGGTCGATACCGAAGTGGGCGGGCGTTCGGCGCCCAAGCCCTCGCCGGCCTGCGCCACGCCGGTGATGGACGGCCTGAAGGTCTTCACCCGCAACGAGAAGGCGCTGAAGGCGCAGCGCAACGTGATGGAGTTCCTGCTGATCAACCACCCGCTGGACTGCCCGGTCTGCGACCAGGGTGGCGAGTGCGAGCTGCAGGACCTGTCGCTGGGCTATGGCCGCTCGGTCAGCCGTTTCGTCGAGCGCAAGCGCGTGGTGGCCGACGAGGACCTCGGTCCGCTGGTCGCCACCGAGATGACCCGCTGCATCCAGTGCACCCGCTGCATCCGCTTCACCGGCGAGATCGCGGGCACCTACGAGCTGGGCGGCATGTACCGCGGCGAGAACCTGCAGATCGGCACCTACGACGGCAAGCCGCTGGCCACCGAGCTGTCCGGCAACGTCGTCGACGTGTGCCCGGTGGGTGCGCTGACCAACAAGGTGTTCCAGTTCCGCGCCCGTCCGTGGGAACTGATCGCGAAGGAGTCGCTGGGCTACCACGATCCGATGGGTTCCAACCTGTACCTGCACGTGCGCCGCGGCGAAGTGCTGCGCACCGTGCCGCGCGACAACGAAGCAGTCAACGAATGCTGGCTGTCCGACCGCGACCGCTATTCGCACCAGGGCCTGCAGGCCGCCGACCGCGCCACCGCGCCGATGCGCAAGGTGGACGGGCAGTGGCGCGAGGTGAGCTGGGCCGAGGGCCTGGCCGCCGCGACGCAGATCCTGCGCGCCAACGGCGGCGACGCGCTGGGCGTGCTGGCGCACCCGGCGACCTCGAACGAGGAGGGCGGGCTGCTGGCGCTGCTGGCCGGCGAATTGGGCACCGGCAACCTCGACCACCGCATCGGCAACCGCGACTTCTCCGATGGCGCGGTGGCCGAACCGTTCGCGCTGCCGCTGGCCGAGGTCGGCCAGGCCGACGTGGTCGTGCTGGTCGGCACGAACATTCGCCACGAACTGCCGCTGCTGCACGCGCGGCTGCGCCAGGCGCAGGTCAGGCGCAACGCCCGCATCCATGCGGTCAATCCGGTCGATTTCGACTTCACCTTCGAGCCTGCCGGCAAGCACATCGTGCCGCCTTCGCGCTTCGCCGAAACGCTGGGCGACGCTGCGCTGCGCGAGGCCGCCAAGGGCGCGACCCGCGCGGTGGTGATCGTCGGCGCGATCGCCGAGAACCATCCGCAGGCCGCCGCGATCCGCGCCGCCGCGCGCGATTTCGCCGCCGCCACCGGCGCCTCGCTGTGCCGCATCCCGCAGGGTGCCAACGCCGTGGGCCTGGCCCGCGCCGGCCTGCTGCCGGCCGCGCGCGACGTGTCCGGCATGTTCGCCGAGCCGCGTGGCGCCTACGTGCTGTACGGCATCGAGCCGGGCCTGGATTTCGCCGACACCGCCGCCGCGCTGAAGGCGCTGAACGCGGCGCAGGTGGTGGCCTTCAGCCACTTTGCCTGCGAGTCCACCCGCGCGGTGGCCGACGTGATCCTGCCGGTCGGCGCGCTGCCCGAGATCGAGGCGACCCTGACCAACCTCGATGGCATCGAGCAGACCGCGCATGCCGGCGGCAAGCTGCCGGGCCAGGCCCGCGAGGGCTGGCGCGTGCTGCGTGCGCTGGGCGGCGAGCTGGGACTGCCGGGCTTCGAGTTCACCGACCTGGCCGGCGCGCGCGCGCTGCTGGAAGGCGGCCGCAAGGTCGAGTTGAATGCGGGCCGCGCCGGCGACGCCGACCTCGGCGATGCAGGATTGGAACTCGCGCTGGTCCCGGCGATCTACCGCACCGACGCAGTGGTGCGTCGCGCCGCGGCGCTGCAGGCGCATCCGTTGAACACGGAGGCACGCATCGTGCTCAACCCGGTCGATGCCGGCGCCGCCGGCCTGGCCGACGGCACGGTCGCGAAGGTCAGGGGCGCCAGCGGTACCGGAACGCTGCCGGTGGCGGTGGACGACCGCGTCGCCGCGGGCGTGGCATGGATCGAAGGCGGCCACGGCGCCACCGCACCGCTGGGCGCGGGCCGGGTCGAGGTGGTGAAGGCATGAACGAACTGCTGATCAGCGCGGTTGGCCCGTTGCGCGAATGGTTCTACGGGCTGGGCGAACTCGGCCCGGCGGTCTGGATCGTGCTGAAGATCCTGGTGATCGCCATGCCGGTGATCATCTCGGTGGCGTTCTACGTGGTCTGGGAACGCAAGCTGATCGGCTGGATGCACGTGCGCCACGGGCCGATGTACGTGGGCATGGGCATCTTCCAGGCCTTCGCCGATGTGTTCAAGTTGCTGTTCAAGGAAGTCATCCAGCCTTCCAGCGCGCACAAGACCATGTACCTGCTGGCGCCGCTGATCGTGCTGGCGCCGGCGTTCGCGGCCTGGGCAGTGGTGCCGTTCGACTACAAACTGGTGCTGTCCAATGCCAACGCAGGCCTGCTGTACCTGCTGGCGATGACCTCGCTGGGTGTGTACGGCATCATCATCGCCGGCTGGGCGTCGAACTCGAAGTACGCGTTCCTGGGCGCAATGCGCTCGGCCGCGCAGGTGGTCAGCTACGAGATCGCGATGGGCTTCGCCCTGGTCGGCGTGCTGATCGCCGCCGGCAGCCTGAACCTGACCGACATCGTGCTGGCGCAGGCGGGCAACTCCGGCTTCCTGGAATGGTTCTGGCTGCCGCTGCTGCCGCTGTTCGTCGTCTACTGGGTGTCCGGCGTGGCCGAGACCAACCGCGCGCCGTTCGACGTGGTCGAGGGCGAGTCGGAGATCGTGGCCGGGCACATGGTCGAGTACTCCGGCTCGGCGTTCGCGCTGTTCTTCCTGGCCGAGTACGCCAACATGATCCTGGTCAGCTTCCTGATCACGATCTTCTTCATGGGCGGCTGGCTGAGCCCGATCCAGGGCTGGGTCACCGGCGACGTGTCGCCGTGGATCGACTGGATCTGGAAGGGCGGCTGGCCGTGGACGTTGGTCAAGGTGTTCTTCTTCGCCAGCGCGTATATCTGGTTCCGCGCCAGCTTCCCGCGCTACCGCTACGACCAGATCATGCGCCTGGGCTGGAAGGTGTTCATTCCGATCACCATCGCCTGGATCGCGGTCACTGCGCTGATGGTGTTCTATGGCGTGTTCGAGAAGGGCGCCTGACCGATGAACAAAGTCGTCCACTATTTCAAGAGCCTGATGCTGCTGGAGCTGGCCCAGGGGCTGGGGTTGACCCTGCGCTACCTGTTCCGTCCCAAGTACACGATGATGTACCCGATGGAGAAGTTCCCGCAGTCGCCGCGCTTCCGCGGCCTGCACGCGCTGCGCCGCTATCCGAACGGCGAGGAGCGCTGCATCGCCTGCAAGCTGTGCGAGGCGGTGTGCCCGGCGCTGGCGATCACCATCGACTCGACCCGGCGCGAGGACGGCACCCGCCGTACTACCCGCTACGACATCGACCTGTTCAAGTGCATCTACTGCGGCTTCTGCGAGGAAAGCTGCCCGGTGGATTCGATCGTGGAGACGCACGTGCTGGAGTACCACTTCGAGAAGCGCGGCGAGAACATCGTCACCAAGCCGCAGCTGCTGGCCCTCGGCGACCGCCTGGAGGCGGAGATCGCCGAGCGCCGCGCCGCCGACGCCGCCTACCGCTGAGGCCCAGATGGACTGGATCAAGATCGCCTTCTACGCCTTCGCCGCCACCGCGGTCGTCTCCGCCGGCGCCGTGATCAGCGTGCGCAACCCGGTCAACGCGGTGCTGTGCCT
>Ga0160451_100202_pt1 | contig 49394 bp, 46 predicted proteins | sample HID1975M_E1MG_FD_108270 | JGI IMG/M metagenome (GOLD analysis project Ga0160451, IMG submission 108270) | Enriched soil microbial communities from UW Madison campus, WI, USA - HID1975M_E1 MG | ecosystem: Environmental > Terrestrial > Soil > Unclassified | place: USA: Madison, Wisconsin... | reverse complement strand
TGTCGCCCGCAAGACGGGCTCCTACAACGGACGAGGGTAATTGGTTGTGGCCGGCGATGCGGACGGTGCGTTGCTGCGTCCTGCCTTCGCCTGGCGACTGGTTTTTCGCCGAACGAAGCTACGACCTCAACGCCATCGGAGGACGTCGTGCCCTGGGGGTCTGGCGCATCGCTCGGCTCCGCCGTCCATGGCTCCGACGAGCGACCGCAGGCCATCCCTGGCCTGCTTGCGCCAGACCCCCAGGGCACGGCGGCCCCCGCCGAAGCCGACGCTTTGCTTCAAAACCTCAAGGCACAGCAATTCCTTCCGAAGCCAACGCTTTGTTTTGAAACCTCAAAGGCACGGAAATCCCGGCGGGAATCGATGCTCCTGCTTCAAGTCCCGCAGGCACGGCAGTCCCTCCGAAGCCGGTGCTTCCGCTTCCTGCGCAGCCACCCGGATTACACTCGGCTTTCCCCATTCCGGAGACCGGATCATGCGCAGGACCCTGACTGTCGCAGGCGTATTGTTCGCGTTCGCTGTTTCCGCCCCGGCCACGGCTAAGATCCGGGCCGATGCCGTCGAATGGAACATCGGCCAGGATGGTTTCAGCGGGTTCCTCGTCTATGACGACGAAGGAGACGCCAAGCGTCCCGGCCTGGTGATGGTGCCCAACTGGCGCGGCGTCAACGAATCGGCAGTCGACAAGGCGCGCCGGATCGCCGGCGACGACTACGTGGTGCTGGTCGCCGACGTCTACGGCAAGGACGTGCGGCCGAAGGACAACGACGAGGCCGGCAAGGCCGCCGGCGCGTTGCGCCAGGACCTGCCGCGGCTGCGCGAGCGCGCGCTCAAGGCGGTGGAGGTGCTCAGGGCGCAGGCCGGCAAGGTGCCGGTGGATCCGGCCCGGATCGGCGCGGTGGGCTTCTGTTTCGGCGGCACCACCGTGCTGGAGCTGGCGCGCGCCGGCGCGCCGCTGGACGGCATCGTCAGCCTGCATGGCGGACTGGGGACTTCGCTGCTGGCGGCGGCCGGTGCCGATACGGTCAAGGCGCCGGTGCTGGTGCTCAACGGCGCGGCCGACAAGAGCGTGGGCCAGGACGACATCGCCGCCTTCGGCAGGGAGATGGACGCGGCGGGCGCCGACTGGCAGTTCGTCAACTTCGGCGGCGCGGTGCACTGCTTCGCCGAGGCCGACGCGGGCAACGATCCGGCCAGCAACTGCCGCTACGACGCGCGCGCCGCGCGCCGTGCCTACCGGATGCTGGACGACTTCTTCGACGAGCGTTTCGGCGACTGAGCCGGGCAGGGCTTTTGCAGCGTCGGTTTGCCGGCGGCAGCCGCATTTCGATCGGCGACGATGTTGTTCCCGGGCGCGCGGTCGCCGGCAAGCCGGCTCCTACGACAGAGCCGCGGCTCCGCCCGAAGCCAGTGCACCCAGGCCTTTGCGCTTGCTGTTGCGCTTGCCACAGCCGCGCGGTGTCGCCGGCAGCCGGCTCATGCGGACGGTGCGGATTCAGTACGTCCGTTCGACCGCGTAACGGGCCAGGCCGCGCAGGGCCGCCAGCGCTTCGGTTTCCGGCAGGCCGGCCAGCGCCGCTTCGGCGGCCATGGCGTAGTCGAGCGCGCGCCGGCGGCTGTACTCCAGCCCGCCGGTGGCCCGGATCGCGGCCAGTACCTCGGGCATGGCCGCGCCGTCGCCTTCCTGCACGACCGCGCGCAGGCGCTGGCGGGTGGCTTCGCCGGAATGGACGATGGCGTGGATCAGCGGCAGGGTGGCCTTGCCTTCGGCCAGGTCGTCGCCCAGGTTCTTGCCCAGGTCGGTGGCGTCGGCAGTGTAGTCGAGCACGTCGTCGGCGATCTGGAAGGCGTAGCCCAGGGCCATGCCGTAGTCGTACAGCGCCTGCTGGGTGGCGGCATCGGCGCCGGACGCCAGCGCGCCCAGGCGGGTGCCGGCGGCGAACAGCACCGCGGTCTTGCGCTCGATCACGCGCAGGTAGGCGGCTTCGTCGGTGTCCGGATTGCGCACGTGCAGCAGCTGCAGGACCTCGCCTTCGGCGATCCGGTTGGTGGTGTCGGCCAGCACCTGCATGACCTCCATCCGGTCCAGTTCGACCATCAGCTGGAAACTGCGCGAGTAGAGGAAGTCGCCGACCAGCACGCTGGCTGCGTTGCCCCAGATCGCGTTGGCGGTGCTGCGGCCGCGGCGCAGGTCCGATTCGTCGACCACGTCGTCGTGGAGCAGGGTCGAGGTGTGGATGAACTCGACGATCGCCGCCAGCTGGTGATGGTCCGCGCCGGTCGCACCGGCGGCCTGGCCGGCCAGCACCACCAGCATCGGCCGCAGGCGCTTGCCGCCGGCGGAGACGATGTGTTCGGCGATCTGGTTGATCAGGACCACATCCGAGGCCAGCCGGGTGCGGATCAGCGCATCGACCGCGGCCATGTCGGCGGCGGCCAGGGCCTGGATCCGGGGCAGTGTGGCGTGGGTGGGGGGGCTGGGGAGGTCTGCCATGCGTGCCGCCGGGGAAAGTCCCTGAATTATAAGGGGGCGTTCCGGAGAAACCCTACCCCGGCCCGGGTGGTTCATCGCTGGCGCGGGGCGCGCCGGTATACTTCAATGTCTTTCCTGTCCGGGATGCCGGGCATGCAACGGAACCCAAGACTATGGCGCGTGGCATCAACAAGGTGATCCTGGTCGGCAACCTCGGCGACGATCCCGAAACCAAGTACACCCAGTCCGGCATGGCCGTGACCCTCATCCGCCTGGCCACCACCAGCGTGCGCAAGGACCGCGAAGGCAACACCCAGGAGCGGACCGAATGGCACCGGGTGAAGTTCTTCGGCAAGCTCGGCGAGATCGCCGGCGAGTACCTGCGCAAGGGTTCGCAGTGCTATGTCGAGGGCAGCATCCGCTACGACAAGTTCACCGGCCAGGACGGACAGGACCGCTACATCACCGAGATCGTCGCCGACGAGATGCAGATGCTCGGCGGTCGTGCCGGCGGCGGTGGCGAGGGCGGCGGATACGCCGACCGCGGCGAACGCCCGCAGCGCAGCCAGGCGCCGCGTGGCGCGCCCCAGCGCGCCGCGCCGGCCGCGGCCGCGGCCGCGCCGCAGGCCGGCGGCGGGTTCAACGACGATTTCGCCGACGACGACATTCCGTTCTGATTTCTGTCATCAGGCCTGTCTATGCTGTCTGGCTGATGCTTTGGAGGAATGCCTGATGCCGACCTGGCTCGTGACCGGCGGCGCCGGTTTCATTGGCGGCAATTTCGTGCTGGAGGCCGTGGCGCGCGGCGTGCGGGTGGTCAACCTGGATGCGCTGACCTATGCCGGCAACCTGGACACGCTGTCCCCGCTGGCGGGCAACCCCGACCATGTGTTCGTCCACGGCGACATCGGCGACCGCGCGCTGGTGTCCAGGCTGCTGGCCGAGCACCGCCCGGACGCGGTGCTCAACTTCGCCGCCGAGAGCCACGTGGACCGCTCCATCGACGGGCCGGCCGCGTTCGTGCAGACCAACGTGGTCGGCACGCTCGGGCTGCTGGAGGCGGTGCGCGATTACTGGAAGGGGATGGAAGGCCCGGCCCGGGACGCTTTCCGCTTCCTGCACGTGTCCACCGACGAGGTCTACGGCACCCTGGGCGAGACCGGCAAGTTCACCGAGGACACGCCCTACGCGCCCAATTCCCCGTATTCGGCGAGCAAGGCCGCCTCCGACCACCTGGTCCGCGCCTTCCACCACACCTACGGGCTGCCGGTGCTGACCACCAACTGTTCCAACAACTACGGCCCCTACCACTTCCCCGAGAAGCTGATCCCGCTGGTGATCGCCAAGGCGCTGGCCGGCGAACCGCTGCCGGTATACGGCGACGGCAGGCAGGTGCGCGACTGGCTGTTCGTGGCCGACCACTGCCAGGCGATCCGCACCGTGCTGGCCAGGGGCAAAGTGGGCCAGACCTACAACGTGGGCGGCAATTCGGAGAAGCAGAACATCGAGGTCGTGCAGGCGATCTGCGCCTTGCTGGACCAGCGCCGCCCGCGCGCCGACGGCCAGCCGCGCGCCAGCCAGATCACCCATGTGGCCGACCGGCCCGGCCATGACCGCCGCTACGCCATCGACGCCTCCAGGCTCAAGGACGAACTGGGCTGGGAACCGGCCCACACCTTCGAGCAGGGCATCGCCTTCACCGTGGACTGGTACCTGGATCACCAGGACTGGGTGCAGCGCGTGCTGGACGGCAGCTACCGCCTGGAACGCATGGGTGCCGCCGCATGAGCGCACGCAAGGGCATCATCCTGGCCGGCGGCTCGGGCACCCGGCTGTATCCGATCACCCAGGGCGTGAGCAAGCAGCTGCTGCCGGTGTACGACAAGCCGATGATCTACTACCCGCTCAGCGTGCTGATGCTGGCCGGGATCCGCCAGGTGCTGATCATCAACACCCCGCACGAGCAGGCGCTGTTCCGCAACCTGCTGGGCGACGGGTCGCAGTGGGGCATGGACATCCAGTACGCGGTCCAGCCCAGTCCCGACGGCCTGGCCCAGGCCTACCTGATCGGCCGCGACTTCGTCGCCGGCCAGCCCAGCTGCCTGGTGCTGGGCGACAACATCTTCCACGGCCACGGCCTGACCGACACGCTCCGGCGCGCCGATGAACGCGGTGACGGCGCGACCGTGTTCGGCTACTGGGTCAACGATCCGGAACGCTACGGCGTGGCCGAGTTCGACGCGGCCGGCAAAGTGGTGGACATCGCCGAGAAGCCGGCGCAGCCGCGCTCGAACTACGCGGTGACCGGGCTGTACTTCTACGACGGCCGGGCCAGCGACTATGCGGCCGAACTGAAGCCCTCGCCGCGCGGCGAGCTGGAGATCACCGACCTCAACAAGCGCTACCTGGACGACGGGCAGCTGTACCTGGAGCAGCTGGGCCGTGGCTTCGCCTGGCTGGACACCGGCACCCACCAGTCGCTGCACGAGGCGGCCAACTTCATCCAGACCATCCAGGACCGCCAGGGCCTGCAGGTCAGCTGCCCGGAGGAGATCGCCTACGGCAACGGCTGGATCGATGCGGCCCAGCTGGAGGCGCTGGCCCGGCCATTGGCCAAGAACGGCTACGGCCGGTACCTGCTGGGCCTGCTGCAGCGGGGGATCGTGCGATGAAGATCATCCCGACGTCCCTGCCGGGCTGCGTGGTGATCGAGCCGGCGGTGTTCGGCGATGAGCGCGGGGTGTTCTTCGAGACCTGGAACGCCGAGCGTTTCGGCCAGCACGGCCTGCCGGTGAAGTTCGTGCAGAGCAACGTGTCCACCTCGGTCCAGGGCGTGCTGCGCGGCCTGCATTACCAGTGGCCACGGCCGCAGGGCAAGCTGGTGAGCGTGCTGGAGGGCGAGGTCTACGACGTGGCGGTGGACATCCGCCGCGGCTCGCCGACCTTCGGCCGCTGGGAGGCGGCGATCCTGAGCGCGGAGAACCGGCGCCAGTTCTGGATCCCGGAAGGGTTCGCGCACGGGTTCGCGGTGCTGTCCGAGCGCGCGGTGTTCAGCTACCTGTGCACCGAGGTGTACGTGAAGGAGGCCGACGCCGGGGTGCGCTGGAACGATGGCGACATCGGCGTGGACTGGCCGGTCTCCGACCCCACGCTCTCGGCCAAGGACGCCGCCACGCCGTTCCTGGCCGACATCGACCCGAGCCGGCTGCCGGGCTACGCGCCGTGACGCGGTTGCTGGTGGTTGGCGGCAACGGCCAGGTCGGCCGCGAGCTGCGGCGCAGCCTGCGGCCGTTGGGCGAGGTGGTCGCGACCACCCGCGACGGCCGCCTGGATGCGCTGGACAACGACGCATCCGGAGCGGCAGGCATTGCCGCCGACCTGGCCGACACCGGCGCGCTCGCGGCGCTGGTCCGCGACCTGGCACCGGCCGCGGTGATCAACGCCGCCGCCTACACCGCCGTGGACAAGGCCGAAACCGAGCGCGAGGCCGCATTCCGGATCAACGCCGAGGCGCCGGGCGCACTGGCGCGCGCCTGTACCGCGGCCGGCATTCCGCTGGTCCACTATTCGACCGACTACGTGTTCGACGGCCAGGGCGCGCGTCCGTACCGCGAGGACGATCCCACCGCGCCGCTGGGCGTGTACGGCGCCAGCAAGCTGGCCGGCGAGGAGGCGGTGCGTGCCGCCGGCGGCCGCCATCTGGTGTTCCGCACCGCCTGGGTCTATGCCGCGCACGGCCACAACTTCCTGCGCACCATGCTGCGCCTGGGCGCCGAGCGCGACGAACTGCGCGTGGTCGCCGACCAGGTCGGTGCACCGACCCCGGCCGCGCTGATCGCCGATGTCACCGCCACCGCGCTGGCGCAGGCGCTCGCCCGCGATGCGCAGCCAGGCGGCACCTGGCACCTGGCCGCCGCCGGGCAGACCAGCTGGCACGGCTTCGCCGAGGCGATCTTCGCCGAGGCGGTTGCCGCCGGCCTGCTGCCGCGCGCGCCGCGGGTCGTGCCGATCACCACCGCCGACTACCCCGCGCCGGCGCGGCGCCCGGCGTATTCCTGCCTCGACACCGACAGCCTGCGACGCGATTTCGCGGTGGAGCTGCCGCAGTGGCGGACGGCGCTCGGAGATGTGATCGCTGGCATGACGGCGCCACGCCTGCTGGGCTAGGCTTCCTCCGGGAAGCGCCCGGCCGGGCGCCACTAAGGGGACATCGATGTACCGGACGACAGGGCGGCCGATGCTGCCGGCGATGCTGTGCGTGTTCTTCCTCGCCTGCGTGGCGGCGCCGGCCGTCGCGCAGGTGGACGCGGACAGGTTCGTGCGACGGGAACAGTTCCGCGACATGGCGCTCTCGCCCGGCGGCGACTACCTGGCCGCGACCCTGCCGCTGGAGGACCGCACCGGCCTGGTGGTGCTGCGCCTTTCGGACATGAAGCCGACCGCGCGCTTCTCGCTGGGGCGCAACACCGACATCGCCTGGTTCCGTTGGGTCAACGACGAACGCGTGCTGCTCGGCGTGGCCGACAAGTTCGGCATGCTGGCCGAACCGCAGTTCACCGGCGAGGTGGTCGGCGTCGATGCCCGCACCGGGCACGGCGAGATGATGGTCGGCCAGCGGGTCGACGACGGCGGCGCGGCGACCCGGATCAAGCCGAAGAAGGTCGAGGCGGTCTGGGCGCGGCTGACCGACGACCTGCCGCAGGACGACAACAACGTGGTGCTGACCGTCGCCGGGTTCGAGGACGACGCCTATACCCGCGCCGAGCGCATGGACGTGCGCAGCGGGCGCCGGACGACGCTGGCGCGGGTGCCGGTGCGGCGCGCGGACTTCGGCACCGACCACCACGGCGTGGTCCGTTTCGCGGTCGGCGCCGACACCGACAACTACAGCCGGCTGTACTACCGGGAAGGGGAGGACGCCGATTGGCGCCTGATCAACGACGAGCGCACCAGCGGCCACTGGGAACGGCCGATCGGCTTCTCCGCCGACGGCGCCACCGCCTACCTGCTGTCCGACCAGAGCAGCGGGCCGGATGCGATCCTGGCGTGGGACGTGGCCAGCGGCCAGCGCACCCAGGTGCTGCGCGACGGTGTGGTCGACCCGCAGGAGATCATCTACGCCAGCAGCGGTGTGCGCGAGCCGATCGGCGCGTTGTTCATGGACGGTGTGCCGCGCACAGAATTCTTCAAGCCCGATCATCCGGACGCGCGCCTGCAGCGGATGCTCGAGCACGCGTTCGAGGGCGAGCTGGTGCGCATCACCTCGCGCACCACGGACGGCCGGCAGGCACTGGCCTTGGTCACGTCCGACCGCAACAGCGGCGACTTCTTCCTGTTCGACACGGTGGCCAAGACGGCCCAGCACCTGGTCAGCCGCCGCGAATGGCTGGACCCGCTGCAGATGGCCCGGAGTCGTCCGGTGTCGCTCAAGGCGCGCGATGGACTGCCGCTGCATGGCTACCTCACGTTGCCCCGGGACAGTGACGGCAAGGGCCTGCCGATGGTGCTGCTGCCGCACGGCGGCCCGTACTACGTCAAGGACAGCTGGGAATTCAACGACGAGGCGCAGATGCTCGCCGCCGCCGGCTACGCCGTGCTGCGGGTGAACTTCCGCGGCTCGGCCGGCTACGGCAGCGCCTTCGAGACCGCCGGGGCCAAACAGTGGGGCGGGGCCATGCAGGACGACCTGACCGACGCCACCCGCTGGGCGATCGCGCAGGGCATCGCCGATCACGGGCGCATATGCATCTATGGCGCCAGCTACGGTGCGTACGCCGCGCTGATGGGCGTGGCCAAGGAACCGGACCTGTACCGTTGCGCCGCCGGCTATGTCGGCGTGTACGACCTGGTGACCCGCAACCGGGCCCTGTCCGACGGCGCCCGCTCGCTGGGGACCTGGTCCAGGGACTGGCTGGGCACCGACCCGGACGCGTTGCGCGCGGTGTCGCCGAACGACCAGGCCGGCCGGATCAAGGTGCCGGTGTTCCTGGCTGCCGGCGGCGAGGACGAGATCGCCCCGGTCGAGCACACGCGGATGATGGAGCGGGCACTGAAGGGCGCCGGCGTGCCGGTGCAGTCGCTGTACTACCCGACCGAAGGTCACGGCTTCTACACCCAGGATCACCTGCGCGAGTACTACGGGCGCCTGCTCGGGTTCCTGCACAACCAGCTGCAGGCGGACGCGGGGCGCTGAGGCACGGACAAGGCGGCCACTGGACTTGCCGGCTCCGGGCCGATAGCGTGTCCGGCTTCATGATTGCAGGGGAAACCGGATGAGCGACCGTCCCGCGGTGCCGCAGCTGACCTTCCGCGCGGTGGTGCTCGCGATCGTCCTGGCGGTGGTCCTGTCGGCCGCCAATGCCTACCTCGGACTGTTCGCCGGCCTGACCGTGGCGACGGCGATTCCGGCGGCGGTGGTGTCGATGGGCGTGCTGCGGCTGCTGGGCGGCGGCACCATCCTGGAGAACAACATCGTCCAGACCGGCGCCTCGGCCGGGTCCTCGATCGCCGCCGGCGTGATCTTCACCATCCCCGCGCTGGTGCTGATGGGCTACTGGCCCGACTTCGACTACTGGTGGGTACTGGGCATCGCCGGCCTCGGCGGCCTGCTGGGCGTGCTGTTCTCGGTGCCGCTGCGGCGCACGATGATCGTCGAGGAACCGCTGCCGTTCCCCGAGGGCAAGGCCGCGGCCGAGGTGCTCAAGGCCGGCGCGAACCCGGGGCCGGGGCTGAAGATCCTCGGCGTGTCGGCGGTGATCGGCGCGATGGTCAAGCTGGCCGCGGCCAACGGCCTGCGCCTGATCCCGGACAGCTGGGCGGTGGCCGGCTATTTCGCCAACAACAAGGTGATCGGCTACCTCGGCACCGGCCTGTCGCCGGCGCTGCTCGGCGTGGGCTATATCGTCGGCCTCAACGTGGGCATCGTGGTGCTGTCCGGCGCGATCCTGTCCTGGCACATCGCCATCCCGGTCTACCACGCATTCTTCCTCGACAGCGATCCACAACTGGCCGCGGACATCGCCGGCGCGTCGGCGGCCGATGCGGCGTTCGCGATCTGGTCGGCCAAGATCCGCTTCCTCGGCGTCGGCGCGATGCTGGTCGGCGGCGTGTGGACCCTGTTCTCGCTGCGCAATTCGCTGCTGGCGGGCATCAGGAGCGGCTTCGCCGCGGCGCGCAAGGGTGCGGCACAGGGCGGCGCCGAGACCGACCGCGACCTGCCGATGAAGTGGATGCTGGTGGCGCTGGTGTTGTTCGTGCTGCCGCTGCTGGCGCTGTACCAGGCCATCGTCGGCCAGTGGCACGTCAGCATCCCGATGACCATCATCATGATCGTGGCCGGCTTCCTGTTCGTGTCGGTGTCCGGCTACCTGGCCGGCCTGGTGGGTTCCTCGAACAACCCGGTCTCGGGCATCACCATCGCCACCATCCTGTTCGCCTCGGCGGTGCTGCTGATGCTGCTGGGCGAGGACGGAAAGGTACAGGTCAACGGCGCGCCGCTGGGCGCGGTGGCCGCGATCATGATCGGAGCGGTGGTGTGCTGCGCGGCGGCGGTCGGCGGCGACAACCTGCAGGACCTCAAGACCGGTTACCTGGTCGGCGCCACGCCGTGGAAGCAGCAGCTGATGCTGGGCATCGGCGCGTTCTCCTGCGCGCTGATCATGGCCCCGGTGCTGAACCTGCTGCAGGAGGCCTACGGCATCGGCTCCAAGACCCTGCCGGCGCCGCAGGCCAACCTGATGGCCTCGGTGGCCAAGGGCCTGTTCGGCGGCCAGCTGCCGTGGACGATGATCGCCATCGGCGGCGTGGTCGGCGCGCTGACGATCGCCCTGGACGGCTGGCTGAAGGCGCGCGGTTCGCGCTTCCGGGTGCCGGTGCTGGCCGCGGCGATCGGCATCTACCTGCCGCTGGAACTGATGGTGCCGATCTTCCTCGGCGGCCTGCTCGCCCACCTGGTCGAGCGCTACCACAAGGTCCGCGCCGACGATGAGGCCGCGCTGGACCGTGTGCATCGCCCGGGCGTGCTGTTCTCGGCCGGCCTGATCACCGGCGAGGCGCTGATGGGGATCGCGATCGCCATCCCGATCGTTATCGCGCGCGACGCCGAGGTGCTGGCGCTGCCGTTCGGCTTCGGCGCGGCGGCGCAGTGGGTCGGCCTGGCGGTGCTGGCCTGGGTCGGCTGGCTGCTGTACCGCACCGGCAGGAAGGGCGAACGGGCCGCCTGAGCGGCCCGATGGCGGGCGGAGGCATGACCTTCCGCCTTTGCGCCGGCCGCAGGCCCCCGCCTACCATCCGGGGTTTGCCTTTGCTGGAGCCCTTGATGAAGCCCGCTTTCCTGTCCACGCCGCTGTCCATGTCCCTGGCGCTGCCGCTGGCCCTGGCCGCCGTGCTCGGCGTCGCCTGCGCCAGTCCGGCCGAGGCTGCCCGCGGCTTCGACGTGCGCGACCTGCAGACCCTGGACCGGGTGTCCTCGCCGGTGCTGTCGCCGGATGGCGGCCGGGTGGTGTTCGCCAGGCGCGAAATGCTCGGTGGGAGCGGGGGCCAGGACCTGGGCAAGGCGTCGACCTCGCTGTGGCTCCGCGACCTGGGCGTTGGCGACACGGCGGCGCCGAAGCGGCTGACGCCGGTGGGCTGGAACGTCAATTCCCCGGCGTTCTCCGCCGACGGCGCCTCGCTGTACTTCCTCAGCGGCCAGTCCGGCACCCAGCAGGTGTATGCGATGCCGGCCACCGGCGGCGCGCCGGTGCAGGTCACCCGCTACCCGCTGGACGTCGGCAGCTTCAAGCTGTCCCCGGACGGCAAGCGCCTGGCGGTGAGCCTGGCGGTGTTCCCGGACTGCGGCGCGGACATCGGCTGCACCGTCGACCGGCTGGAACAGCGCAAGCAGGCCAAGGCCAGCGGCGTGGTCTACGACCAGCTGTTCGTGCGCCATTGGGACACCTGGGAGGACGGCCGGGTCAACCGCCTGTTCGTGACCACGCCGGCGACCGGCAAGGCGCAGCCGAAGAGCGCGCTGGTCGGCGCGGATGATCGCGGCGTGCCGGGCAACGTGCCGTCGAGGCCATTCGGCGACGACAGCGAATACACCTGGTCGCCGGACGGCGAGTCGATCGTGTTCGCCATGCGCCGCGCCGACCGCCAGGAACCGTGGTCGACCAACTTCGACCTGTACCGGTACAGCGAAGGCCGGCCGCTGGAGAACCTGACCGAAGGCAATCCCGCCTGGGACACTGGCCCGGTGTTCAGCGCCGACGGCAGGACCCTGTACTACCGCGCGATGAAGCGCCCCGGCTTCGAAGCCGACCGCTTCGCCCTGATGGCGCGCGACCTGGCCAGCGGCCAGACCCGCGAGATCGCGCCGGACTGGGACCGCAGCGCCGACGGCATCACCCTGTCGGCCGACGGCCGCACGCTCTACACCACCGCCGAGGACCTGGGCCAGCATCCGCTGTTCGCGATCGACATCGCCAGCGGCCAGGTACGCAAGGTGGTCGGCGACGGCAGCATCTCGGCCTTCGGCATCGCCGGCGACACCCTGGCCTTCACCCGCAATTCGCTCAGGAGCGGCGACCAGCTGTTCGCCGCCCCGCTGGCCGATCCGTCGGCGCAGCGCGCGATCACGCCCGCCGCCGGCGAGATGCTGAAGGACGTGGCCTTCGGCGACTACCAGCAGTTCAGTTTCCCCGGCTGGAACGGCGAGACCGTGCACGGCTACGTGGTCAAGCCGTGGAACTACGAGGAAGGCAGGACGTACCCGGTCGCGTTCCTGATCCATGGCGGCCCGCAGGGCAGCTTCGGCGACGGCTGGAGCTACCGCTGGAACCCGCAGACCTACGCCGGCCAGGGCTACGCGGTGGTGATGGTCGACTTCCACGGCTCGACCGGCTACGGCCAGGCCTTCACCGATTCGATCAGCGGCGACTGGGGCGGCAAGCCGCTGGAAGACCTGAAGAAGGGCTGGGCCGCGGCGCTGGAGCAGTTCCCGTTCCTCGACGGCGACCGCGCCTGCGCGCTGGGCGCCAGCTACGGCGGCTACATGATCAACTGGATCGCCGGCAACTGGAACGAACCGTGGAAGTGCCTCGTGGTCCACGACGGCGTGTTCGACACCCGTGCGATGGGCTACGTCACCGAGGAGCTGTGGTTCAGCGAGTGGGAGAACGGCGGCACGCCGTTCGACAAGCCGGAGAACTACGAGAAGTTCAATCCGGTCAACCACGTCGCCGACTGGAAGGTGCCGACGCTGGTGGTGCAGGGCGAGAAGGATTTCCGCGTGCCGATCGACCAGGGCCTGTCGGCGTTCACCGCGCTGCAGCGCAAGGGCATCGAATCGAAGCTGCTGTACTTCCCGGACGAGAACCACTGGGTGCTCAAGCCGGCCAACAGCGTGCTGTGGCACGACACCGTCAACGCCTGGCTGAAGCAGCACATCGGCCAGTAGGTCCCGCACGAAGGCCGGCTGATGCCGGCCTTCGTCATTCTTGCGGTCCCGCGGGCCGCAGCACCCAGAGGAAACGCCGCCGATGGCGATCGAAGCCGCCGAACCGTCCACCGCGCTGATCCAGAACGACATCGTCCTGTTCGGCCTGATCGCCGGCACGCTGGGTCTGATCTTCTGGCTGTCCAGCGGGCCGACGCCGTTCTGGAGGAAGTTCTTCGCCTGGGTGCCGGCGCTGCTGCTGTGCTACTTCGTTCCCGGCATCTACAACAGCATCGGGCTGATCGACGGCAACGCCAGCGCGCTCTACAACCCCGTCGCCAGCCGCGTGCTGCTGCCGGCGGCGCTGGTGCTGCTGACGTTGACCATCGACCTGAAGGGCGTGCTGCGGCTGGGGCCGAAACTGCTGGCGATGTACGCCGGCGCCTCGATCAGCATCATGCTCGGCGCGTTCGTGGCGTTCTGGGTGATGGACCTGGTCCATCCCGAGACCGTGGCCGGCGGCACCTGGGGCGGCATGGCCGCGCTGGCCGGCAGCTGGATCGGCGGCGGCGCCAACATGCTGGCGATGAAGGAGATCTTCGCCGTCGACGAGACCACCTTCGGCCAGTTCGTGGTGGTCGACGTCGGCGTGGGCTACGTGTGGATGGCGGTGCTGATCTTCCTGGCCAACCGCGCCGCGGCCATCGACGCGCGCAGCGGCGCCGACACCACCGCGATCGAGGACCTCAAGCAGCGCCTGGCCAGCTACCAGAAGCAGCACGAACGCGTGGCCTCGCTGACCGACCTGATGGTCATCATCGGCATCGCCTTCGGTGCGGTGGGGTTGTCGCATGCCGTCGCCGGGCCGTTGTCGGCCTGGTTCGCGGCCAATGCGCCGTGGTCGCGCCAGGTCAGCCTGCACGAGCCGTTCGTGTGGGTGGTGGTGCTGTCCACCTTCATCGGCCTGGGGTTGAGCCTGACCCGCGCGCGCACGCTGGATGGCGCGGGCGCGTCGAAGATCGGTTCGCTGTTCCTGTACATCCTCATCGCCTGCATCGGCATGCAGATGGACATTGCGTCGCTGGCCGACAAGCCGTGGCTGCTGGCGCTGGGGTTGATCTGGATCCTGGTCCACATCGTGCTGCTGGCCGGCCTGTCGAAGCTGCTGCGGGTGCCGTTCTTCTATTTCGCGATGGGTTCGCAGAGCAACATCGGCGGGCCGGCGTCGGCGCCGGTGGTCGCCGCGGTATTCCATCCGGCGCTGGCGCCGGTGGGAGCGCTGCTCGGTGCGCTGGGTTACGCGACGGGCACGGTGGCGGCCTATATCGTCGGCGTGGTGCTGCGCTCGATGGCGGGGCAGGGCTGAGCGATCCGCGCGGGCGCCGGTTGCCGGCGTTCGCGGTTCGGTCGAACCTGCAGCCGCAGCCGCAGCCGCAGCCGCAGCCGCAACCGCAGCCGCAACAACAACCGCAACCGCAACCGCAACGTCAAATGCGGCGGGTGTGGTCGGCTTCGGACGGAGCCGCGGCAGTCCGGGGATATGGCGCATCGCTCGGTTCCGCCATCCTTGGCTCCAACGAGCGACCGCAGGCCATCCATGGCCTGCTTGCGCCATATCCCCGGACTACCGCGTCTTTTCGGTTCGTTGGGGGTGTGGCTTCGTTCATGGCATCGGCATCCATGCGTACCTGCCGTCGTTCCGGCTTTGTCTGCTTCGCTCCCATGCCGTTGCCGGTCAGGCGCAGAGAAGCAAGTCCCGCTCTGCGAAGCTCGGCTCCCGAAGGTTCGTTTTCCCCCGATCGAAGCCACGACTTCAACGCTGCCCGAGGACGTCGTGCCCTGGGGGTCTGGCGCAAGCAGCACAGGGATGTGCTGCGTTCGCTCGTCCGAGGCAGGACGCCGGAGCCGAGCGATGCGCCAGACTCCCAGGGCACGGCAGCCCCCGCCGAAGCCGACGCTTCCACCAGGAAGAAGGGCGAAGCCTGTGGCTTCGCCCCTTGTGGTTCCCGGCAGGAACGAGCCGACGCCGTGGCCCGTCAGCAGCAGCGGAACCCGCTGCGCCCGCCGAAGCGGGCCTCCTGGCGTTCGCGGAAGAACGTCTTGTAGTCCATCGGTTCGCGGTCCGGATGCTTTTCCAGCGTGTGGCGGACGTAGTTGTCGTAGTCCGGCACGCCGCAGCACAGCCGCGCGGTCTGCACCAGCCTCCGCCACACACGCTTGTGCGTGGCGAAGTGCTGCAGCGGGACGAGTGCGGTTCCCATGGCGATCTCCCTACAGGCTGGCCTGCGCTGCCTGCTGTTCGGCGGTCAGCGCCACGTATGGAGACTCCCGGTCGGTGCGTGCCGCCGTGGACCGCGCGGCGACGATCGCCTTGATCGAGTACACCAGGATCGCGAACACCACCAGCAGGAACAACGCGGTCAGGCCGGTGTTGACGTAGGCGTTGGTCACGATCTGGTGCATCTGGTCGGCGGTCTTGGCCGGGGCCAGCACTTCGCCGGAGGCGATTCCGCCCTGGTATTTGCGCGCCTGCGCCAGGAAACCCTGCGCCGGGTTGCTGTCGAAGATCTTGATCAGGCCCGCGCTGGTGGTGCAGATCAGCAGCCACGCCGCCGGCATCGCGGTCACCCAGGCGTAGCGGTCGCGCTTCATCCTGAACAGCACCACCGTGCCGAGCATCAGCGCGATGCCGGCCAGCATCTGGTTGGAGATGCCGAACAGCGGCCACAGCGTCTGGATGCCGCCGAACGGATCGACCACGCCGGTGTAGAGCAGGTAGCCCCACAGCGCCACGCAGCCGGCGGTGGCGATGATGTTGGCGCTCCACGATTCGGTGCGGCGCAGCGCCGGCACGAAGTTGCCGAGCAGGTCCTGCAGCATGAAGCGGCCGGCGCGGGTACCCGCATCCACCGCGGTGAGGATGAACAGCGCCTCGAACAGGATCGCGAAGTGGTACCAGAACGCCATCATCGCGTCGCTGCCACTGGGGATGGCCTGGTGCAGGATCTGGGCGATGCCCACCGCCAGCGTCGGCGCGCCGCCGGCGCGATGCAGGATGGTCGGCTCGCCGATCGCCGCGGCGGTGCGCTCCAGGTCCTCGGGGGTGATGGCGAAGCCCCACTGCTGGGTGATGTGCGTGGCTGCCGACACCACGTCCGGGCCGATCACCGCGGCCGGGCTGTTCATCGCGAAATAGATGCCCGGATCGATGATCGAGGCGGCCACCAGCGCCATGATCGCCACGAACGATTCCATCAGCATGCCGCCATAGCCGATGTAGCGCATGTTGCCTTCGTTGGCCAGCAGCTTGGGCGTGGTGCCCGAGGCGATCAGCGCATGGAAGCCGGAGACCGCGCCGCAGGCGATGGTGATGAACAGGAACGGGAACATGCCGCCCTTCCACACCGGGCCGTCGCCGCTGGCGGCGAACTGGGTCAGCGCCGGCATCTTCAGCTCCGGCATGACGATGACGATGCCGATCGCCAGGGCGATGATCGTGCCGATCTTGAGGAAGGTGGACAGGTAGTCGCGCGGCGCCAGCAGCAGCCACACCGGCAGCACCGAGGCGACGAAGCCGTAGCCGATCAGCATCCAGGTGATCTGCTTGGCGGTGAAGGTGAAGGCCGGGCCCCAGGTCGGGTCGGCGGCGACCTTGCCGCCGAACCAGATCGCGGCCAGCAGCAGGACCAGGCCGACGATCGATATCTCGCCGATCCTGCCGGGGCGGATGTAGCGCATGTAGACGCCCATGAAGAGCGCGATGGGCATCGTCGCGATCACCGTGAACATGCCCCACGGACTTTCGGCCAGCGCCTTGACCACGACCATCGCCAGCACCGCCAGGATGATGATCATGATCAGGAACGCGCCGAACAGGGCGATGGTGCCGGGCACCTGGCCCATCTCCTCGCGCACCAGGTCGCCCAGCGAGCGGCCGTTGCGGCGGGTGGAAATGAACAGGATCATGAAATCCTGCACCGCGCCGGCCAGGACCACGCCGACCACCAGCCACAGCAGGCCGGGCAGGTAGCCCATCTGCGCGGCCAGCACCGGGCCGACCAGCGGTCCGGCGCCGGCGATGGCGGCGAAGTGGTGGCCGAACAGCACGTGCTTGTTGGTCGGCACGTAGTCCAGGCCGTCGTTGTTGAGCACCGCCGGGGTCGCGCGGGTGGGATCGAGCCCCATCACCTTGTCGGCGATGAACAGCGCGTAGTAGCGGTAGGCGACCAGGTAGATCGACACCGCCGCGACCACGATCCACAGCGCGTTGATCTGTTCGCCGCGGCGCAGCGCGATGGTGCCCAGGCAGAACGCGCCGAGCAGCGCGAGCGCGGCCCAACCGACCTTCGAGAATGCTTTCATGGGTGACCCTCCGGCAGACTGTGCCAAGGGTCGTCCTCATGGCACGGCAGGTCAATCGCGGCCACGCGGGGGACGCTAAGACTTTGGTCTATGTGCGTTCGCAGCATGGCCGGGCGCGTGCCGCGCGTCACAGCCAGCGGGCGCGCTTGAAGAGGCGGTACAGGCCGATGCAGATCGCGGCCACCGCCACGATCAGCAGCGGATAGCCCCAGCGCGGCGACAACTCCGGCATGTGCGCGAAGTTCATGCCGTACCAGCTGGTGACCAGCGTGGGCGCGGCCAGCAATGCGGCCCAGGCGCCCAGGCGCTTGACCGTCTCGCCCTGGGCCAGGGTGACCAGCGACAGGTTCACGCTCAGGGCGGTGCCGAGCATGTCGCGCAAGGTATCGATGGTGTCGTTGATGCGCAGCACGTGGTCGTGCACGTCGCGCAGGTAGACCCGGACCTCGTCGCGGATCAGCTGGCCCTGGGCGGCCTGGCTGCGCATCAGCTGCGCCAGCACGTCCTGCAGCGGCGACACCGCCACGCGCATGTAGGTCAGGTCGCGCTTGAGGTCGTACAGCCGCACGACGATCGCGCGGCGGTAGGTGTCGGAGAAGATGTCGCGTTCCAGGGTGTGCAGGGTGTCGCGGTGTTCGTCGACGATGGGGCTGTAGTTGTCGACGATGAAATCGAGCACCGCGTACAGCGCCATCGCCGGACCCAGCCGCAGCAGGTCCGGCTCGCGCTCCATGCGCGTGCGCGCCGGCGCGTAGGACAGCGAGGCGTCGTGGCGGACGGTCAGCAGGAAGCGCCCGCCGAGGAAGGCATGGGTTTCGCCGTAGCGGATCTGGCCGTCGACCATCTGCGCGGTGTGCACGGCCACGAACAGGGTGTCGCCGTAGGCCTCGACCTTGGGCCGCTGGTGCGCGTTGCGCGCGTCCTCCACTGCAAGCGGATGCAGGCCCAGTTCCTCCTGCAGCTGCAGCAGCACCGCGTCGGCCGGTTCGTACAGGCCGACCCAGGCGAAGCCGGGCGCGCCGCCGGCCAGCATTTCGCTCAGCTGGTCCAGCGGCAGGTCGTGGCGGCGGCCTTCGCCGTCGTACCAGACGCAGTTGATGACGCAGGCGGGGTTCGCTGTCGCGGCGGGATTGTCCATTCGGCGAATCCTGCGCCGCACGGGCGTGGCGGGCAAGATGGCGCGGGTCATGCGGCCTGTCATGTCCGGTGCTTTTCTGCGTTGTTCACCGGCTTCCGGGGAGGCCGGTTTCGGCGAAGATGGGGGTTTTTGCTTCGACTCGGTCGCTTCGATCCACTACGATCCGATGGGCCCCGCCGCGGCCTGCAGGCCACGGCGGGGCTTGAGAGCGAAGCGCAAATTCTTGGGATTCCGCTTCTGGAGCCAGCGCTCATGTCGGATCGACGGGTGTGGATGCCCTTGGGTGCGAAATAAAGGAGGAGGCGTCGGCCAGAGGCCGACGCCGGGGGACATTCGCACCCAAGGGCATCCGCGCCCGGCGCCTCAGCCATCCCGCAAACGCAGCACTTGCCCTTCAGATGCGAGAGGAACCCTACTTTGCAGGAGCCGGTTGAAACCGGCTCCTACGAGGAGCGGCGGCCCAGGGCAAGGGCGAGAGCGATGTGCAGCGGCAGCAGCAGCCCGATCCAGGGCAGGTTGTACTGCGCCTGCAGGCTCAGCCACTGCAGGATCCAGCCCAGCGCCGCCAGCGCGGCCACCGTCCACAGCACGACGCGGAAGAACCGTCCCGGCACGCGCCCGCGCAGCAGCGACACCGCGCCCGGCAGCAGCAGCAGGCACAGCGGGCTGAGCAGGAACAGGTTGCGGTTGGCCCAGCCGGCCTGGTGCGCGGTGAAGCCCCAGATGAATACCACCAGCGCGCCGCCCAGTCCGCACAGCAGCCACAGCGGCAGCGCCAACGCGGCGAGCAGGCGCGTGCGTCGGCGCGCGGCGAGCACGCCGGCCGCCAATGCCAGTCCGGCCAGCGCCCAGGGCCACCAGCGGCGCGGGACTTCGAGCGGCTCGGGTGCGATGCGGTGCGGCAGCAGCGGTTCCTCGGCCAGCACCAGCGGCCGGCCTTCGCTGTTGCGCGCTTCGCGCAAGCTGTCGGCCAGGCGCATCGGCACGAACGCCTCCTCCCAGCGCGACAGCGGCCGGTCCGCGTACGGCCCCAGGCCCAGGTCGAAGCCCAGCCACATCCACGGCGCCGGGCGCGCCAGCCGGACCGCTTCGCTGCGGTAGGTGTTGCCACGCGAGCGACTCGCCAGCTGCGGCTGCAGGGTGCCGCCCATCGCCGTGTCCAGCGCGTCGCGCACCTGGGTGGCGCAGTTGGCGGTGAAGTAGTCGTAGCGGTAGCGCGAGTTCTCCGGCTTGGCGCGTTCGGCCAGCGCGTCGGCCAGCGCCCGCGCCTGCGCCGGTTCCAGGTCCAGCCACTGGATGGACACGCCGCGGCCGGCATCGCGGTACTGGGCCAGGTCCTGCGCGGCGGGCAGCGCGACCAGGTGGTACATCATCTCGCCACGGATGAAGCGCGACAGGAAGTCCGGCTCGGACGGGTCGAAATAGCCGAAGTTGTACGAGGTGGCTTCGCCGGTGTCAGGGTCGACCACCACGATCGCGTCATGGCCGAAGCGCTCGAAGAACACCTCGCCCGGCTGCATCGTCATCACCCCGATGCGCGGCGCGTCGGCGGCCCGCGCGGACGCGACCGGCAGCAGCCAGGCCCAGGCCAGCAGGCAGGCGAGCAGCAGGGCCGGCCAGGCGCGCCGGCGGAGCGTCAAGCGCATCAGCCGCCGTCCTGGTCCGGTGCCAGCACCGCGACCTGGAACGCGCGCACCCGGCGCGCATCGGCGCGGATCACCCGGAACTCGAAACGGTCCAGGGTCAGTTCCTCGCCGGCCTCGGGCAGGTGGCCGATGGCCTCGGTGACCAGGCCGCCGATGGTGTCGTACTCGTCGTCGGGGAAGCCGGCGCCGAAGCGTTCGTTGAAATCGCCGATCGGGGTGAGCGCATCGACCACGAACTGGCCATCGGCCTGGGCGGCGATCAGCGCGCTGGCGTCCTCGGCCTCGTCGTGCTCGTCGTCGATCTCGCCGACGATCTGCTCGAGCACGTCCTCGATGGTGACCAGCCCGGCCACGCCGCCGTACTCGTCGACGACGATCGCCATGTGGTTGCGCGAGAGCCGGAACTCCTTGAGCAGCAGGTTGAGCTTCTTCGATTCGGGGATCAGCACCGCCGGCCGCAGCAACGCGTGGATGTCGCCGGGGCCGTTGTCGGCGACCACGCCGCGCAGCAGATCCTTGGCCAGCAGGATGCCGAGGATCTCGTCGCGGTCATCGCCGTGCACCGGGAAGCGCGAGTGGCCGGACTCGACCACCTGCTTCATCAGGTCCAGGAAGCGTGCGCTGGCCGGCAGCGAGACCATCTGCGAGCGCGACACCATCACGTCGCCGACGGTGAGCTCGGAGACCGAAAGCGCGCCTTCCAGCATGCGCAGCGTGTCGGCATCGATCAGGCCGTCGCCCTGCGCGTCGCGCAGGATCGCGACGAGGTCCTCGCGCGTGTCGGGTTCGCCGGAGAACGCGGAACTGATCCGCTCCAGCCAGGAGCGCCGGCGTTCGTGGGACTCGGGCGCGGTGCGACTACTGTCGTCTTCGGACATTCAGGGGAAAAGAAGCGGGCGCCCGGGAATCCGGGCGTTGCCGGCAGTCTAGCGCGGATGGGCGCTGGCGGGCGAGGGCGCCGGCGCGGCGACGACCGGCGGGGCCGGCGCGGGCGCGGCGGGGTCCTCGTCCACCGGCGGGTCGAGGCTGTAGCTGCAGCCGGCCAGGGTCTTGCCCGGGTGCGAGGTCACGTTGGAGACGTTGATGATCGCCGATTCGATCCAGCCGGGGCTGCCGTCCGGACCGGTGGTTTCCCCTGCGCGGGCCTCGCGGCCGAAGATCGCCTTCTCTGGTGTGTCCACCCCGGTCTCCAGCTGCAGTTCGCGCGCCAGCACGCGCGGGTCGGCCAGGTCCAGCACGGCGACCACGCCGTCGCCGGCGAAGGCGATGTGGTCGCTCTGGCGGCCGAACACGGTCAGTGGCGCATTCAACCGGTACTCGATCATGAACGGGTTGGTCTGCGGCAGCGGCCGCCAGCCCAGCGCCACCGCCTTGAGCGGATCGCGCAGCACGGGCATGTAGGCCATGAAGTCGGCATAGCCGAGGCGGCATTCGAGCAGTGCCGACAGGTCCGGCAGCGGGCCGGCGGTCGCGCTGTCGTCGCCGGCTTCCTGCGCGAGGGCGGTGGCGGGTAGCAGGGCGGCGAGCAGCAGGGCGCCGGCCGGCAACAGTTTGCGCAGCATGGGTCTCTCATTCCTCCGCATAGGGATCGGGCAGGCCGAGGCCGGCCAGTATTTCGCGCTCGAGCTGCTCCATGGCCTCGGCGTCCTTGTCGTCCTCGTGGTTCCAGCCGAGCAGGTGCAGCACACCGTGCACGGTCAGGTGCGCGTAGTGCGCGACGGCCGGCTTGCCCTGCTCCCGGGCCTCGCGCGCCACCACCGGCGCGCAGATCACCAGGTCGCCCAGCAGCGGCAGCTTCACGCCTTCGGGCAGGTCGGCCGGGAAGCTGAGCACGTTGGTCGCGTAGTCCTTGCCGCGGTAGTGGCGGTTGAGCGCGCGGCCTTCGCGCGCGTCGACGATCCGGATCGCCAGATCGGCCTCGCGGATGCGGCCCTTGAGCGCGGCGGCGACCCACTTGCGGAAACTGGCCGCGGCCGGCACCCCGGTGCGCGGTGCCGCGTAGCTGACGGAAACGTCGAGGCGGACGGGTCCTTTGGTCATGGTCCTTCTGCCGTCATTCCCGCGGCTCTCGGCGGATGCATGTCCGATCCCGCGGGAATCCAGTGGCTGTGGCCGGTGATGGTATTGGGTCGGTCGCGGCTTGTCGAAAACGAAGCGTGTCGTGGCCGGGCTTCCGCGGGGCGGCCATGCGGTCGCCGTGAAGCGCCCGCGGGAACGCCGGCGGGTTCATGCGGCCGGTCCGGTCTCCCGGTCCTGCGCGTCGCGGCGGTCGTAGGCGCTCACGATCCGCGCCACCAGCGGATGGCGGACCACGTCGCGCGCCTCGAAGAAGGTGAAGCTCGCGCCCTCCACGTCGCGCAGCACGTCGATCGCGTCGCGCAGGCCGGATTTCACGTGCTTGGGCAGGTCGACCTGGGTCAGGTCGCCGGTGACCACCGCGGTGCTGCCGAAGCCCAGCCGGGTCAGGAACATCTTCATCTGCTCGATGGTGGTGTTCTGGGCCTCGTCCAGGATCACGAACGCGTCGTTGAGGGTGCGGCCGCGCATGTACGCCAGCGGCGCGATCTCGATCACGTTCTTCTCCAGCAGCTTGACCACCTTCTCCACGCCGAGCATCTCGTACAGCGCGTCGTACAGGGGGCGCAGGTAGGGATCGACCTTCTGGGTCAGGTCGCCGGGCAGGAAGCCGAGTTTCTCGCCGGCTTCCACCGCCGGGCGCACCAGCACCAGCCGCTGCACCCGCGATTCGTTGAGCGCGTCCACCGCCATGGCCACGGCCAGGAAGGTCTTGCCGGTGCCGGCCGGGCCGATGCCGAAGTTGATGTCGTGGGTGGCGATGGCGTGCAGGTAGCGCGCCTGGTTGGCGCCGCGGCCGCGGATGGTGCCGCGGCGCACGCGCACGGCGACGTCCTGCGGCTGGAAGCCGTCGTCGTCGAGGTGGTCGACGTTGGCTTCGTTCAGGCGCAGATGGATGGCATGGCTGTCGAAGACGGTTTCGCCGGCCTCGGCGTAGAGCGCGCGCAGCAGGTGTTCGGCGCTGGCGACCGCGTCCTCCGTGCCGGTGACCCGGAACACGTTGCCGCGGTTGGCGATCTCCACGCCCAGGCGCAGTTCGATCTGGCGCAGGTGCCCGTCGAAGGGTCCGGCCAGGTTGGCCAGACGCTCGGTGTCGGCCGGGTCCAGGGTGAAGTCGCGCTGGGCAGGGACGGTCATCGGAAGGCGTGACGGACGCGCTAGGCGGATTCGCGCCGCATCGGCGGCGGGCCGGGAAGCGTAGCGCGGTGCGGGCGTCGGGGCCAGCGCGTGTCGCGCTGTCCGTCGCCGCTTGCGGTTAATTAATCCATGAATTAAATAGACGCCATGCCGCGCCAGTCCTCCCGTCCCGAGCGCAGCCCCGCCCCGGTGAAATCCGCCGGCAAGGGCGGACGTTCCGGACGGACGGGGAAGAAGCCGGCGCCCGCTGCCGCAGCGGCCGCCCAGGCCGCGTCCACGCACCGCGGTCGCGCGCGCGGGCGTCCCGGCACGGCTTCGCCGGAGCTGCGCCCCCTGCTGCTCGAAGCGGCGCTGGCGTGCTATGCCGCACGCGGCATCGCCGCCACGCCGCTGCGCGACATCGCCGCCCGCGCCGGGGTCACGCCCGCGCTGCTGCACTACTACTTCGGCGACAAGAACCAGTTGCTGCAGGCGGTGATAGACGAATGCGTGGTGCCGGCAGTCATCGGCCTGCGCGACGCGGTCGAGCGCGCTGGCGATTCCGCGGCCGAACTCGTGACCGCCTTCGTCGATGGCGTCGCCGCCGCGGTCGCCCGGCATCCATGGCTGCCGGCACTGTGGGTGCGCGAGGTGGTCAGCGAGGGCGGCGTGCTGCGCGCGCGACTTGCCGACCGCGTCACGCCGGCGCTGGGTACGATCCTGGCTGGACGCCTGGGCCGGGCGCAGGCGCGCGGTGGGCTCAACCCGGACCTGGATCCGCGCCTGCTGGTGGCATCGCTGATCGGCCTGACGATGTATCCGCTGGCCGGCGCGCCGGTCTGGCGGCAGGTGTTCGGCGACGCCGGGCTCGGAGCGGAAGACCTGCGCCGGCACACGCTGGCGCTGCTGGATCGTGGACTGGAGCCGCGTGATGCGTGAGCGCAACCGACCGTACCTGCTGCTGGCCTGCCTGCTCGTCTCCGCCTGTGGCCGCGAACCGCCGCAGGCGCTGGGCACGCTGGAATGGGACCGGGTGACCCTGCCGGCACCGGCGGCCGAGCGCATCCTGCGCATCGACGTGCGCGAGGGCGAGCGGGTCGCCGCCGATACGCCGCTGCTGCAGCTGGAGCCGGCCACCGGCCAGGCCGAACTGGCCGCGCTGCAGGCGCAGGCGCAGCAGCGCGGCGGGGCCCTGCAGGAACTGCGCACCGGACCGCGCGAAGAGGAAATCGCCCAGGCCAGGGCGAACCTGGCCAACGCGCAGGCGCAGGCGCAGGACACGCGGGCCTATTACGAGCGCCTGCGGCCGCTGGGCACGCGGCAACTGGTCGCCGCGGCCGTGGTGGACCGGGCGCGCGCAGATGCCACCAGTGCGGCTGCGCTCGCGCAGCAGGCCCAGGCCGCCCTGCTGGAACTGGAGCGCGGCACCCGTGTCGAGCAGGTCGCCCAGGGCGAAGCCGCGCTCGCCGCGGCGCAGGCCCAGGCCCAGGCGCGCGCGGTGACGCTGGAGAAGCTGAACGTGGTGGCGCCGCGCGCCGGACGCATCGACAGCCTGCCGTACAAGGCCGGCGACCAGGCTCCGGTCGGCGCGTCGCTGGCGGTGCTGCTGGTCGGCGATGCGCCGTACGCGCGCGTCTACGTGCCGCAGGCGCTGCGCGCCGCGGTGAAGGTCGGCGACAGCGCGCAGGTGTTCCTGCAGGGACAGGACAAGGCGTACCCGGGGCGGGTACGCATGATCCGCAGCGAGCCGGTGTTCACCCCGTATTTCGCCCTGACCGGGCAGGACGCCGAACGCCTGAGCTACCTGGCCGAGATCAGCCTGGGCGAGGAGGCCGCGGACCTGCCGGTCGGATTCCCGCTGCAGGCCCGCTTCGACGATGCCCACTGACGCGCCCGCCGGCAACCCCGCCGTCGACTTCGCCATCCGCGTGCGCGGGCTGACCAAGCGCTTCGGCGCGCTGGTCGCGGTCGACCATGTCGACCTCGACGTGCCGCGGCGCCATGTCTACGGTTTCCTCGGTCCCAACGGCTCCGGCAAGTCGACCACCATCCGCATGCTGTGCGGCCTGCTCACGCCCACCGCCGGCGAGATCGAAGTGCTGGGCCTGCACATCCCGCAGCAGGCCGAGCAGCTGCGCACGCGGATCGGCTACATGACCCAGAAGTTCTCGCTGTTCGAGGACCTGAGCGTGCGCGAGAACCTGGAATTCCTCGCCGCGGTGCAGGACATCCCGCGCGCCGCCGCGCGCCGCCGCATCGACGAACTGCTCGAGCAGTACCACTTCCAGGACCGGCAGAAGCAGCTGGCCGGCACCATGAGCGGCGGCCAGAAGCAGCGCCTGGCGCTGGCCGGCGCGGTGATCCACGAACCCGAGCTGCTGTTCCTCGACGAACCCACCAGCGCGGTCGACCCGGAGTCGCGCCGCGACTTCTGGGAAAAACTGTTCGAACTGGCCGACGCCGGCACCACCCTGCTGGTCTCCACCCACTACATGGACGAAGCCGAGCGCTGCCACCGCATCGCCATCCTCGACCGCGGCGTGCTGGTGGCCGACGGCACGCCCGACGCGCTGACCGGCGAGCTGGCCGGCCGCACCCTGGTGGTCGAGGCCGCGCAGCCGCGGCAGGCGCAGAAGGCGCTGGTGTCGCTGCCGGGGGTGATCAGCGTGGCCCAGATCGGCAACGTGCTGCGCGTGCTGCTGGCCGAGGCCGGCGGTGCGGAGGAGCGCATCGGCCGCGAACTGCAACGCGCCGGGATCGAGGCGGCGGTGTCGGCGTCGCACGCCAGCCTGGAGGACGTGTTCGTCTCCGCCACCCGCGGTCAGCCGCGCCGCGAGGACGCGGCATGAAGTCGCGCCGCCTGCTCGCGGTGATGGTCAAGGAACTGCGGCAGATGCGCCGCGACCGGATCACCCTGCTGATGATCGTGGGCATGCCGGTGCTGCAGCTGCTGCTGTTCGGCTATGCGATCAACACCAACCTGCGCGACCTGTCGGCGGGGTTCGCCGACCAGGCCGGCACCGCGGGTTCGCGCGCGCTGGCGATGGACATCGTCGCCACCGGGGTGGTGCGGCCGGTGCTGCAGGTCGATACCCCGCAGGAACTGGTCGAGGCGATGCGGCGAGGTCGGATCAGCCTGGGCGTGGTGATCCCGCGGGATTTCGAGCGCCGCCGCAGCGAAGGACGCGAAGCGGTGCAGATCCTGGTAGACGGCAGCGACAACGCGGTGCAGGGCGCCGCCGCGCAGCTGGCGCAGATGCCGGTGGACGGTTCGTCGGCCAGCCCGTTGGCGGTGCATCCGGTCAGCGTGGTCGGCTTCTACAACCCGCAACGGCGTTCGGCGGTGAACATCGTGCCCGGACTGGTCGGCGTGATCCTGACCATGACCATGGTCCTGTTCACCGGCGTGGCCATCGTGCGCGAAAGCGAGCGCGGCAACATGGAACTGCTGATCGCCACTCCGGTCAGCAGCGCCGAACTGATGATCGGCAAGGTGCTGCCGTACGTGGCCATCGGCCTGGTCCAGACCACCGTGGTGCTGGCGCTGGGTCTATGGCTGTTCGAGGTGCCGCTGGGCGGCAGCCTGCTGCACGTCTACCTGGCCGCCGGCCTGCTGATCGTGGCCAACCTGACCCTGGGCCTGCTGATCTCCACCCGCGCGCAGTCGCAGTTCCAGGCCATGCAGATGACGTTCTTCATTTTCCTGCCATCGATACTGCTGTCGGGCTTCATGTTCCCGTTCTCGGGCATGCCGCGGGCGGCGCAGTGGTTCGCCGAAATCCTGCCGCTGACCCACTTCCTGCGCCTGATCCGCGGGATCATGCTGCGCGGCGCCAGCCTGTGGGAACTGTGGCCGGACGTGCTGGCGCTGCTGGCGTTCACCGCGGTGATGATGACCGCGGCGATTCTGCGCTTCCGCAAGCGGCTGGACTGAGGCCGGTCCCGTCGGCGTCGCGCGTGGCCACGCGGCCTCGCAGCGAGTTGCTCAACGCCTCTGTGATCACCACCTCGACGAACTGGCCGACCAGGCGCTTCGAGCCGGGGAAGTTCACCGAACGCATGTTCTCGGTCTTGCCGGTCAACTCATCGGCGTTCTTCTTCGAGGGGCCTTCCACCAGCACGGTCTGCACCGTGCCGACCATCGCCCGCGAGATGCCCGCGGCGTGTTCGTTGATGTGCTTCTGCAGCCGCTCCAGCCGCGCATGCTTGACCGCTTCGGGCGTGTCGTCCTCGAGGTCGGCCGCCGGCGTGCCGGGGCGCCGCGAATAGATGAAGGAGAAGCTCTGGTCGAAGCCCACGTCCTCGATCAGCTTCATGGTCCTGTCGAAATCGGCGTCGGTCTCGCCGGGGAAACCGACGATGAAGTCCGAGGAGATCGAGATGTCCGGCCGCACCGCGCGCAGCTTGCGGATCTTCTGCTTGAACTCCAGCGCGGTGTAGCCGCGCTTCATCGCCGACAGCACGCGGTCGCTGCCGGCCTGGACCGGCAGGTGCAGGTAGTTGGCCAGCTGCGGCACGTCACGGTAGGCCTCGACCAGCGAGTCGGAGAACTCGAGCGGGTGCGAGGTGGTGAAGCGGATCCGGCCGATGCCCTCGATCTGGGCGATGGTGCGGATCAGCAGGCCCAGGTCGGCATGCTGCGGTTCGCTCGGGCCAAGGCCCTCGCACGCTTCGGTCCCGTCGCCTATCGGCCCGCGGTAGGCATTGACGTTCTGCCCCAGCAGGTTGATCTCGCGCACGCCCTGGGCAGCCAGTTGCGCCACTTCGACCAGCACGTCCTCGAACGGGCGGCTGACCTCGGTGCCGCGGGTGTAGGGCACCACGCAGAACGAGCAATACTTGGAGCAGCCCTCCATGATCGAGACGAACGCGCTCGGGCCTTCGGCGCGCGGCTCGGGCAGGCGGTCGAACTTCTCGATCTCCGGGAAGCTGATGTCGACCTGCGGCCGGTTCTGCTCGCGTCGCGCGCGGATCAGCTCGGGCAGGCGGTGCAGGGTCTGCGGACCGAACACCAGGTCCACGTAGGGCGCGCGCCTGACGATCGCCTCGCCCTCCTGCGAAGCCACGCAGCCGCCGACGCCGATGATGACCTCGCGGCCCTTGCCCTTGAGCGCCTTCCAGCGGCCGAGCTGGCTGAACACCTTCTCCTGGGCCTTTTCGCGGATCGAACAGGTGTTGACCAGGACGACGTCGGCGTCCTCCGGGTCGTCGGTCAGTTCCAGGCCCTCGTGTTCGGCCAGCACGTCGGCCATCTTGGCCGAGTCGTACTCGTTCATCTGGCAGCCGTGGGTCTTTATGTAGAGCTTGCCGCGCGCGCCGCCGGGAATGGCACGCGGGCCGGCGGACGGCAGCGGCAGCAGGGCCGGGGCGTCGGCGGGGCGGGGATCGGGCGCGATGGCGGCGTCCGGACGGGTGTCCGGCGTGGCGTTCATCCCGGTCATGGCGGTCAATCCAGGCGGGCAGGGCCGCCTAGTGTAGCCGGGCGCGGTGCGGATGGCCCCGCGGACGGCACGCCCGGGCCGGGTTTTCCGCTGGTCCGACAACGGCTTGCGCAAGCGCCGGGGAAGCCCGGATACTCCGCGCCATGATGGGGAAGCTGGGGAAAGCGGGCGCATTGCTGCTCGCGCTGGTCGCCGTGCCGGCCAGCGCCGGCACGCTGTACCGCTGCGTCGGCGCGGACGGCGTCCCGGCCTATGTCGGCAAGCGCGTGCCCGGGGCACAGTGCGAGGTGTTCAGCCGCTATACGCCTGACCGCAGCCGGCCTGGCGCGGCCAAGCCCGTTTCGACTCCGGCCGCCGCAAAGTCTCCGGCCGCCGCGGTCGCGGCGTCGGCCGGGACGCAGGCGGCGCCGGTGATGACCCCGGCCTCGAACCGGAGCGACGCCATCGTTCCGGCCGCACTGCCGGCGCGGCCCGCCGCCGCGCCCCAGCGCCGGGTCAGCGGGCAGGTCTATTCGTACATGAAGGACGGCGTGCGCCATTTCAGCAGCCGCCCGCCGGCCCGGGGAACGGCCGCCGGCCAGGTGCGCACCATCGCCTACAGCTACATCGAGACCTGCTACGCCTGCGCGGTGAACCCGGGCGTGAGCTTCGCCACCGTGCGCCTGGACACCGCCGCCTACCAGGCCGAGATCGCCGCGGCAGCACGCGAATACGGGGTCGAGGAGGCGATCGTGCGGGCGATCATCCATGCCGAGTCGGCCTACAACCCGCTGGCGCTGTCCCGCGCCGGGGCGCAGGGCCTGATGCAGCTGATGCCGGCCACGGCGCGCCGCTTCGGCGTCGCCGACAGCTACGACGCGACGCAGAACATCCGCGGCGGGGTCCAGTACCTGGCCTGGCTGCTGCGCCGCTACAACGGTGACCTCACCCTGGCCGCGGCCGGCTACAACGCCGGCGAGGGCGCCGTGGACCGCTACAACGGCGTGCCGCCCTACAGCGAGACCCAGCGCTACGTGCAGCGGGTCGGGGTGCTGGCCGAGCGCTACCGCGGCGTGCTGGCGGCGCGCTGATGCGCGGGGTCCGACGTGGCGGCGCCATTGTCGGTCTGTTAAGCGTTCCGTTACACTTCCCCGTCTTTTGCGGCCGGACCGTCGTGCGACGGGCCCGTGCCGCAGGCAGCCAACGCTACCAGCAGAAGATTTTCGGAGTGCCGGATGGCCAATGATGAGGTCCACAAGCCCGTGAACACGGGCCGACGCCGGTTCCTGACCGCCACCACCGTAGCGGTGGGTGCCGTCGGAGCAGGTTTCGCCGCAGTACCGTTCATCAAATCGTGGAACCCCAGCGCCCGTGCCCGTCTGGCCGGCGCCCCGGTGACCGCCGACATCAGCGCCCTGCAGGAAGGCCAGCGCCTGATCCTGGAATGGCGCGGCCAGCCGATCTGGATCGTCAAGCGCTCCAAGGCCGTGCTCGAGGCCCTGCCGACCCTGGACGGCCGCCTGCGCGACCCGGAGTCGAAGAACACCGACCAGCAGCCGGCCTATGTGCTGGCGGCCAACCCGGAGCTGCGCTCGCTCAAGCCGGAGGTCTCGGTCCTGGTCGGCCTGTGCACCCACCTGGGCTGCTCGCCGGAGATGGTCGCCGAGATCCGGCCCGAACCGTTCGACCCGGAATGGAAGGGCGGCTACTTCTGCCCCTGCCACAAGTCGCGCTTCGACATGGCCGGGCGCGTGTTCCAGGGCGTGCCGGCGCCGACCAACCTGGTCGTGCCGCCGCACCACTACCAGGACGACAACACGATCGTGATCGGTGTCGACCCCTCCAACGGCACGGGGGCCGCGTAAGCCATGGCGAACATCCTCACCCGCACCGCCACCAGCGTGATGGACTGGGTCGACGCGCGCGCTCCGGCGCTGGCGCCGATGTACCGGAAGCACATGTCCGAGTACTACGCGCCGAAGAACTTCAACATCTGGTACATCTTCGGCGTGCTGTCGATGGTGGTGCTGGTCAACCAGATCGTCACCGGCATCTTCCTGACGATGCACTACAAGCCGAGCGCGGCGGAAGCCTTCGCCTCGGTCGAGTACATCATGCGCGACGTGGAGTGGGGCTGGCTGATCCGCTACATGCACAGCACCGGCGCCTCGCTGTTCTTCATCGTGGTCTACCTGCACATGTTCCGCGGCCTGATGTACGGCTCGTACCAGAAGCCGCGCGAGCTGGTGTGGATCCTGGGCATGCTGATCTACCTGGTGCTGATGGCCGAGGCCTTCATGGGCTACGTGCTGCCGTGGGGCCAGATGTCGTTCTGGGGCGCCAAGGTGATCATCTCGCTGTTCGGCGCGATCCCGGTGGTCGGGCAGGGCCTGACCGAGTGGATCATGGGCGACTACCTGCCGTCCGACGCCACCCTGGGCCGCTTCTTCGCCCTGCACGTGATCGCGCTGCCGCTGGTGCTGCTGCTGCTGGTCGTGCTGCACCTGGGCGCTCTGCACGAGGTCGGCTCCAACAACCCCGATGGCGTGGAGATCAAGAAGGGCCCGAAGGGCAACCGCTGGTCGCCCACCGCCCCGGCCGACGGCGTGCCGTTCCATCCGTACTACACGGTGAAGGACACGTTCTTCGTGTTCGCGATGCTGATCATCGCCGCCTTCATCATCTTCTTCGCGCCGGCGTTCGGCGGCTGGTTCCTCGAGCACGACAACTTCACCGAGGCCAACCGCCTGGTGACGCCCGAGCACATCAAGCCGGTGTGGTACTACACCCCGTTCTACGCGATGTTGCGCGTGATCCCGCACAAGCTCAGCGGCGTGCTGGTGATGTTCGGCGCGATCGCGATCCTGTTCGCGCTGCCGTGGCTGGATCGCGCCAAGGTCAAGTCCTACCGCTACCGCGGCCTGCTGTCGTGGGTGCTGCTGCTGGGCTTCGCCCTCAGCTTCGTGTGGCTGGGCAAGATCGGCGCCGGTCCGGGCACCGATCCGGTGGAAACGATCATCGGCCGGTTCCTGACCGCCTATTACTTCCTTTTCTTCCTGACCATGCCGCTGTGGACCAAGCTGGACAAGACCAAGCCGGTGCCGGAACGGGTGACGACGCATGACTAAGAAGTGGATTGCCCTGCTGACCGCAGCCGCCACCGGGCTCCTGTTCTCCGCAGCCGCGCTGGCCAATTCGGGCGGCAACCTGCTGCAGGCCGGCAACGACCTGTCCGACCGCGCTTCGCTGCAGCGCGGCGCCAAGCTGTACATGAACTACTGCTCCGGCTGCCACTCGCTGAAGTTCCTGCGCTATTCGCGCATGGCCGACGACCTCGGCCTGAGCGAGGAGGAAGTGATGGGCAACCTGAACTTCACCGGGGCCAAGTACGGCGAGCAGATCCAGGTGACCATGCGCAACGCCGACGGCGCGGAATGGTTCGGCAAGATGCCGCCGGACCTGAGCCTGATCGCGCGGGTGCGCGGCAGCGACTGGATCTACACCTACCTCAAGTCGTTCTACCTGGACGAATCGCGTCCGCTGGGCTGGAACAACCAGCTGTTCCCGAACGCCTCCATGCCCAACCCGCTGTGGGAGCTGCAGGGCCTGCAGCACGCCGAGTTCGGCGAGCCCGACGTGGCCGGCGACCGGCATCCGGAGCGGCTGGTGGTCGCCGGGCCGGGCACCGTGTCGGCGGCGGACTTCGACCAGGTCGTGCGCGACATCACCAATTTCCTTGAGTACGCCGGCGAGCCGGCCGCGCTGAAGCGGCAGGCGCTGGGCGTGTGGGTGATCCTGTTCCTGGTTGCGCTGACCTTCCTGGGCTACCTGCTCAAGCAGGAATACTGGTCGGACGTGCACTGACCGCGCGGCGCGCCGGCAGCGGCGCGCGTGGCGGAGGGGAAGGAACTCCCGGCCTTGCGCTTTTCCGGCGCGGGCCTGCACACTCGGGGAAATGTGGCGACTGCCGGCGAGGGGCCTGGCAGCGCCGGTGCGGCCGGCGGATTCCGGCCGTCTCGGAGGCCTAGATGGCAGCGAGCGTGCGCATGCGCAATACCCTGACGTTGTTCTCCTCCGTCGATGACGTGCTGTGTCATCGCGTGCGCCTGGTCCTGGCGGCCAAGGGCGTGACCTACGACCTGGTCCCGGTGGACGCGCAGAACCCGCCGGAGGACCTGATCCACCTCAACCCGTACCACTCGGTGCCGACCCTGGTCGAGCGCGAGCTCGTGCTGTACGCCGCCTCGGTGGTCAGCGAGTACCTGGACGAGCGCTATCCGCATCCGCCGCTGATGCCGGTGGACCCGCTTTCGCGCGCGCGCCTGCGCCTGGCGATGCTGCGCATCGAGCACGACTGGGTGCCGCAGGTGCAGGCGATCCAGCTGGGCAACCGGCAGCAGGCCGAGGCCGGCCGCAAGCGGCTCAAGGAGCTGCTGACCGAATCGCTGCCGCTGTTCAAGGCCAGCAAGTTCTTCCTCAATCCGGAAATGAGCCTGGCCGACTGCGCGATGGCGCCGATCATCTGGCGCCTGCCGGCGCTGGACGTGCCGCTGCCCAAGGACGGCAAGGCGATCGAGGATTACGGCAACCGGATCTTCCGCAATCCCGGCTTCCTGCGCAGCCTCACCGACCAGGAAAAGAAGCTGCGCGAGATGCCGGCCTGAGCGGGCAGCCGCACCCGGCGCGACGGCGTAAACTGCCCGCATGAGCGATGACGCGCCGCGCATGACCAGTTACCGCCCGTACCTGCTGCGGGCGCTGGCCGAATGGATCAACGACAACGGCATGACCCCGCACATCCTGGTGGACGCGGGCGTGCCGGGCGTGCGCGTCCCGCCCGGCGCGGTGCGCGAGGGCAAGGTCGTGCTCAACATCGCCGACCGGGCGGTGGTCGGCCTGCAGATCGACAACGACTGGATCGGCTTCACCGCGCGCTTCGGCGGCGTCAGCCAGCCGGTGAACGTGCCGATCGGCGCGGTGCTGGCCGTGTATGCGCGCGAGACCGGGCAGGGCATGGTCCTGCCGGAGGAGAGCGCCGGCGCGCCGCAGCCGTCGACCGGGCAGGACGACCACGGGCCGGACGATCCGGATACCCCGCCCGACGGCCCGCCGGAGCCCACGCCGGGCAAGCGCCCGCACCTTCGCGTGGTTAAGTAGCCGCGTATCCCCGGGAGCCTGTGGAGGTCGCAAGCCGGCCCGCATGCGGATCCAGGCGATGAGCGCCGCGTCAGCCTTCGCGCACGCGATCCAGCGGGATGATCCGCGCACCCTGCGACGGGCCGGCGAACGACACCAGCCGGCCGCCGCGCAGGACCAGGCGCCCGACGTGGCGTTCGACGCCATCGTGCGAGTAATCGAAGCGGAAGCTGCGCTCCAGGCCCAGCCAGCCGTCCTCGCGCCGGTACAGCCGGATGCCGGTGGCCTGCACGCTATGGTCCAGCCATTGCACGTCGGCCGCCGCGCAGGCGTCGCGGCCGAGGGTTTCGGCGCGTTCGGCGGCCGCGCGCGCGGCGTTCCACCAGGCGAATGCGGCGGCGCCGGCGATCATCAACAGGATCAGGCTGGGCATGCGCGCACTTTAGCCCAGGCGCGTGGAGAGCGGCCGCACCAGCGGCGATGCCGAGGCGCCCCGGGAAGGTCCGAACAACAGTCGTCCCCGCCTGCGCGGGAATGACGGGCGGGAAGCGACGCTCGGACCGTCCCTAGCGCGGCGACGCGGCGGGTACTGGAGCGTCGCTGTCCGTGGCCTGCGGCGGCGCCAACGGTGTGGACGGGAAAGCGGGCGCGCCCAGCTGGGACTGCGGCTTGAGCTTGAGCAGCACCGCCCAGTCGCGCCGGTTGAAGTCGCACGCGGCGGCGTTGCCCGGCCGGCAGTCGGCCGTGTCCAGCGGGGTGGCCGAATCCTCCGCCGCGGGAGCGTCGCCCGTGCCGGCACCGCCGGACGCATGCGCGACGGTCCCGGCCGCTGTCGCCGTGCCGCCCGCCGGCGCCGTGCCCGCACCGGCCATCTCCTCCGCGCCGGCGCTGGCCGCGCCGAGCGCGCCGGGCAGCAACCGCCCGCCGGCATCCAGCGGCAGCTTGCGCATCACCACCGAATTGAGGACGTTGCCGCCGATCAGGTACAGGGTGCGGTCGCCGCCGAAATTGGCGGCCACCACGATCTCGCAGTGCGAACGCGTCGGCATGCGGCCGTGGCCGGACAGCGCCTGGCGCAGTCCCTCCGCGCCCACGCCGTGGTCGTTGGCGCGGAGGAAGCACAGCAGGTCGCCGGGCGCGGGTTTGCCGGCGAACGGATCGGTGTAGAAGTAGGGACTGCCTTCCGGGTCGCGCCAGGCGCGGGCGATGTAGTCCAGGTGCCGTGGCGATCCGCTGAACCCATGCAGCGGCGCGCGCGCCATGACCCAGGAGACGAACGCGGCCGACCAGGGGTTGTCGAGGATGAAGGCGCGGCAGTCGTTCTCTACGTCGCGGCCGCCCCCCGCATACATGCAGCTGGTCGCGCCGGGCGTGGCGGCCAGCGACGACAGCGTCCCGCTCTCGCGCCAGTAGCGGGCCACCTGCTGCCAGGCCGGAGTGACGCCGTCGTACAGCCGCGCCCGTTCGGCCTCGGTGACGCCGAGCGCGGCCAGGCGTCCGTCCGCCTCGATGAAGGGGCGGAACCACAGGCGGTGTTCCTGGCATGCGGTACGCACGATCGCCGCGGCGGTGGCGCCGACGCCATAGCGCGGGGGTGCATCACAGACTTCCATGCCCGCGGCCGCGGCCGCCGGGGTGACGAAGCAGGCCAGCAGCAGGAGCGTGCGGAGGGGGCGCATGGCGGAGTCCTTTTTGCCGATGTCGGGATCGAGCTTAGCCGGCGGCCGTCGATCCGGCGTGCACGTCCCCGGCGCGGTGCTCCTGCGACCGGAGAACGTGGCGGGCGTCGTGGCGGGGACAAGCGATGCGACGGGCAGCCGGTGGACTGTCCGGGCGTCGGGATAATGGGGGCGTCGCCCGTGCCAGCGGCGTCGGGTCGCCGGCGAGACCGGCTCCTACAACGGCAGCCACGCGACGGCTTCCTGTAGGAGCCCGTCTTGCGGGCGACAGGGCGTCGGAACCATGAGGAAGTCGCCTGTGCCAGCGGGATCGGGTCGCCAGCGAGGCCGGCTCCTGCAAGGAATGGTGCCTCAGAACAGCAGCGACGCCATCCTGCGCCGGTACTGGCCGACCAGGTCTTCGTCCTCGACGATGCGGAAGGCATCGATCAGCGCTTTCTTCGGCAGGCCATCCGCGTAACCGCGGTCGCGGCGCAGCATCTCGATCAGCTGCTCCAGCCCGGCAGCGGCGTCGCCGCCGACCAGGTGGTGCACGGCCAGCAGGTGGCGGGCCTTGAGGTCGCCCTCGTCGGCGGCGATCGCCTGCTCGAGCACGGCGACCGGCGGCGCATCCTTCAGCAGCGCGGCGAAACCCAGCCGCGCGCGGGCGCGGACGGTGCGGTCGTCGGTGGCCAGGTTGGCCGGCAGGGCATCGAGCAGTTGCTCGGCCTCGGCGGCGGCGCCGGTCCTGAGCAGGGCCAAGGCCAGGTCCAGCTTGAGTTCGTCCTTGTCGGGTTCGGCCTGGACCGCATGGCGCAGGCGCACCACTTCCTCGTGCGGATCCAGCGGCGCGACCGCGGAAGCCTCTTCCACGGCGTCCGCCTGTGGCTCGACCCCGTGCTGTTGCAGGAACTGGCGCAGCTCGCCCTCCGGCAACGCGCCCTGGAACGCATCGACCGGCTGCCCGCCGACCAGCAGGAAGACCGTGGGCACCGAGCGGATCTGGAACGCGGCGGCGATCTGCTGTTCCTTGTCGACGTCGACCTTGGCCAGCACGAAGGCACCGCCGTACTCGCCGGCCAGCTTCTCCAGGACCGGGGTCAGCGACTTGCACGGTCCGCACCAGGTCGCCCAGAAGTCGACCAGCACCGGGGTCTGCAGCGACTTCTGCAGGACTTCGGACTCGAAGGTGTCGGTGGTGACGTCGATGACGTGGGGCAGGTCGGCCATTGGGGTATCCGGGGAATGGAGTGGCGGCGAAATGGTGCCGGATGGTCCAGCTTACAAGCCGATGTAATGTGTACTTGACATTCGGCCAATAAAATGTAATGTGTACATTACATTATGTCTGCCAGGGATTACTTCCCATGAAAGCGGCCAAGGCGCTGTGGATCCTGCTGTTGCCGGTGGCCGCCCTCGGCCTGTGGACCATGCTTGCCGGTCCGCGCCTGCTGTTCGGCATCGACCCGGGCCCGCTGGGCATGTTCGCGCTGGTGGCCAGCACCGTGGCGGCGTTGTCGCTGCTGGCGCGCGCACCGCGCGATCGCCTCGAGCACGCATCGCCGGCCGAATGGAAGGCCTGGATCGGCACCGGCTTCATGCTGGTCGGGGTGGTCTATTTCCTCTCGCGTATCCACCTGTTCGCGATCGCCGACTGGCGCGATCCGCACGTGGGCGCGGTATCCCGCAACCTGGTCCTCCTGCTGGTGGTGTGGGTGGTGCTGTCCTCGACCCTGGCTGCGCGCTGGAAGGGGAGGGTCGAAGCGGACGAACGCGACCGCGAGATCGCTGCGCACGCCGCCGGCTGGGGACGCGGCGCGCTGGTGTTCTGCGTGGTCGGCATCGCGATGATGCTGGGCTTCTCGCCGCCCGGGAAACTGCTGTGGGCCACGCATTTCATGATCGCCAACCTGCTGGTGTTCGCGCTGATGTGGGGCTGGCTGGTGGAGTACGCGGCGACCGCGTCGATGTACCTGCGCGACCGGAGGGCGGCGGCATGAGCGCTCCGCGTGGCTGGCGCGACCGCCGATGACCGCGACCCCGGTCGGCAACGGGATCCGCCGCTGGCGCTTCGAGCGCGGCGAGATGACCCAGCAGGCGCTGGCCGATGCCTGCGGCGTCACCCGGCAGACGATCATCGCACTGGAAGCGGGGCGTTATGCTCCATCGCTGGAACTGGCCTTCCGCATCGCCCGCGCGTTCGGCGTCGGCGTGGAGGAGGTCTTCCACTGGAGGCAGGAATGAACGGGATCGAACGATGGCGCATGCCCGCGGCACTGTTGGCCGTCGCCAGCTGCGTGCTGGCGGCCGCGGTCGCCGGGCACGCGGTGGCGGGCTATTCGCACTTGCGCCATCCGCTGGCGCTGCTCGGCGCGCGGCAGCTGCAGGGGGGCGCGCCGCTGTTCGGCCTGTTCGCCTTCGTGGTGCCGGGGCTGGCCGGGGCCTGGATCGCACTGGGCGTGCGCGATCGCCTGCCCGCCGGCACTGGCTGGAGCGCGCGGATCGGCGCACAGCTGCTGGTGCTGGCGGCGCTGGCGTTCGCGGCGCAGGGGGTGTTGCCGCTGGATCTGGACGACCTGGATGGCGGCAGCAGCCGCTACCACGCCGCCGCCTGGCTGTTGTGGGCGCTCGCGTTCCCCGCCGGCGCGGCGCTGCTGGCGATGGAGTTGTGGCGCACGCCGGGCTGGCGCCGCTTCGCCGCGGTCGCCGTCGTGGCCGCGGTGCTGGTGGTGGCCGGCGGCTTCCTGGGCAGCGGCTGGATCGGTGCGGCGCTGGCGCAGCGGATCGCTTTCGCCGCCTGGCTGGCCTGGGGCGTGTTCGCCGCCGCGGCCACGCCGGATGGCGGCGTCAGCCGTGGCGCAGCTTGAGCGCGAGGATCAGCAGCGCCAGCACCAGGGTGATGATGTTGGACACGATCATCGGCCAGGAATGCAGCACGATCCCGTAGCCCAGCCAGAAGCACAGGCCGATGGTGAACACCACGTACATGCCCAGCGAGATCGCCTGGGTGTCCCGGCTGCGCAGGGTCTTGAGCGCCTGCGGGACGAACGCCACCGTGGTCAGGGTCGCGGCGACGTAGCCCAGCCACTCGCCGCTCATGGCGATCCCGCCGCGACGATCGCCGCGCCCGGTTCGCGGTAGACCACGCCGTCCTTCATCACGAAGGCCACGTCCATCACCACGCCGATGTCGGCCAGCGGATCGCCGGGCACGGCGACGATGTCGGCGCGCTTGCCGGCCTCCAACACGCCCTGGTCGTCCACCCCCAGCACCTCGGCCGCACGGATCGTGGCCGCCTGCAGCGCCTGCGCCGCGGGCATGCCGGCCTCGACCATGTAGAGGAACTCGCGCGCGTTGTCGCCATGCGGACCCACGCCCATGTCGGTGCCGAACCCGATCTTCACTCCGGACCGGTACGCCTTCGAGAACGTGTCCTGGATCTGCGCGCCGATCCGCGCCGCCTTCGGCCGCACGACTTCGGGGAAATAGCCGTCGATCTTCGCCTTGTCGGCCACGAAGCGGCCGGCATAGAGGGTCGGCACGTACCAGGTGCCTTTCTCCTTCATCAGCTCCATGACCCGCTCGCTCATGTAGGTGCCGTGCTCGATGCTGGTCACGCCGGCGACGACCGCGCGGTACATGCCTTCCTCGCCATGCGCGTGCGCGGCCACGCGGTAGCCGTAGTCGTGGGCGGTATCGACCACCGCCCGGATCTCGTCGATGGTGAACTGCGGCGCGTCGCCGGAACGGGCGTAGGACAGCACGCCGCCGGTGGCGGTGATCTTGATCACGTCGCTGCCTTCCTTGTAGCGCTGGCGCACGGCCTGCCGGGCTTCGTCGACCGAATTGACCACGCCCTCGGTCGGACCGGGCGGGCCATGCAGTTCTGAGAGCAGGTGGTTCCAGCCGTTGGTCGGGTCGGCGTGGCCGCCCGTGGTGGCGATGGCGCGGCCGGCGGCGAAGATCCGCGGCCCCTTCACCCGGCCCTGGGCGATCGCGTCGCGCAGGTGCGGCACCACGTCGCCACCGAGGTCGCGCACGCTGGTGAAGCCGGCCAGCAGGGTCTTCTCGGCATAGCCCACGCTGCGGTAGGCGTAGTCGACCGGATCCAGGCGGAAGCCCTCCGAATAGCTCTGCGGGCTGGACTGGTCCTCCAGGTGCACGTGCAGATCGGTCCAGCCGGGCATGCAGGTATGGCCGCGCAGGTCGACCGCGTCGCCGGCCGGGCTTGCCGGGATGCCGGCGGCGACGGCCTGGATCTTCCCGTCGGCGACCCGGATGGTATGCGGACCCAGCAGGCGGCCGCTGCGTGCGTCGAACAGGTCGCCGCAATGAAGCTCGCGGGCGGCCGGCCCGGTGGCCTGGTCGACGGCCGGCGCAGCGACGGCGACGGACGGGCACAGCAGGGCCAGCGACAGCAGGGTGGCGCGCATGCGGGTTCCCCGGGGCGGAAAGGACTGGAAGGCCGATGGTAGCGGCATCCTGGCCGGCGGCATGGCGTTTCCGGGGGCCCGGCGGCGGGGCGGCCACCGGGCGCCAAGTGGAGCGGGATGCTGCGCTGCGGTACCCTTGCCGACTTTGCCGCAGCCGTCGCGACCCGCAATGTCCGCCGTTCCCGAAAACGCTTCGTCCTACGACCCCCGCATGGTGGAAACCGCCGCCCAGACGTTCTGGGACGGCAGCCGCGCCTTCGAGGTCGACGAGGCCTCCGACAAGCCCAAGTACTACTGCCTGTCGATGCTGCCGTACCCGTCCGGCGCGCTGCACATGGGCCACGTGCGCAACTACACCATCGGCGACGTGATCAGCCGCTACAAGCGCATGACCGGACACAACGTGCTGCAGCCGATGGGCTGGGATGCGTTCGGCCTGCCGGCGGAGAACGCGGCGATCAGGAACCGCACCGCGCCGGCCAAGTGGACCTACGCGAACATCGCGCACATGCGCAGCCAGCTCAAGTCGCTGGGCTACGCGATCGACTGGTCGCGCGAGTTCGCCACCTGCTCGCCGGACTACTACGTCCACGAGCAGCGCATGTTCACCCGGCTGATGCGCAAGGGCCTGGCCTATCGCAAGAATTCGGTGGTGAACTGGGATCCGGTCGACCAGACCGTGCTGGCCAACGAGCAGGTGATCGACGGCCGCGGCTGGCGCTCCGGCGCGCCGGTGGAGAAGCGCGAGATCCCGCAGTGGTTCCTGCGCATCACCGACTACGCCCAGGAACTGCTGGACGGCCTGGACCAGCTGCCGGGCTGGCCGGAGTCGGTCAAGACCATGCAGCGCAACTGGATCGGCCGCTCCGAGGGCCTGGAGATCCGCTTCGACGTGGTCGACGGCGCTGGCGGCGCGCTGGAGCCGGTCCACGTGTTCACCACGCGTCCGGACACGCTGATGGGCGTGACCTTCGTGTCCATCGCTGGCGAACATCCGCTGGCGCTGAAGGCCGCAGCGTCCAACCCGGCGCTGGCCGCGTTCCTGGACGAGCTCAAGCACGGTGGCGTGTCCGAGGCCGAACTGGAAACGCAGGAAAAGCGCGGCATGGACACCGGCCTGAAGGCGGTGCATCCGGTGACCGGCGAGCAGGTGCCGATCTGGGTCGCCAACTTCGTGCTGATGGGCTATGGCACCGGCGCGGTCATGGCCGTGCCCGGCCATGACGAGCGCGACTTCGAGTTCGCCAGCAAGTACGCCCTGCCGATCGTGCAGGTGATCGCGCTGAAGGAACCGAAGAACGAGGACGAGAGGACCTGGCAGCCGGACGCGTGGCGCGACTGGTACGCCGACAAGTCCCGCACCGACCTGGAACTGGTCAATTCCGGCGAGTTCGACGGCCTGGACTACTGGGGCGCCTTCGAGGCGCTGGCAGAGCGCTTCGAGCGCAAGGGCCAGGGCCAGCGCCGGGTCAACTACCGCCTGCGCGACTGGGGCGTGAGCCGCCAGCGCTACTGGGGCTGCCCGATCCCGGTGATCTACTGCGAGCGCTGCGGCGCGGTGCCGGTGCCGGAGGACCAGCTGCCGGTGGTGCTGCCGGAGGACGTGGAGTTCAGCGGCACCGGCTCGCCGATCAAGACCGACCCGCAGTGGCGCAGGACCACCTGCCCGGACTGCGGCGGCGCGGCCGAGCGCGAGACCGACACCTTCGACACCTTCATGGAATCGAGCTGGTACTACGCGCGCTACACGTCACCGAAAGCCCGCGACATGGTCGACAAGCGCGGCAACTACTGGCTGCCGGTGGACCAGTACATCGGCGGCATCGAGCACGCGATCCTGCACCTGATGTACTTCCGCTTCTACCACAAGCTGCTGCGCGACGCGCGGCTGGTGGACAGCGACGAGCCGGCGACCAACCTGCTCACCCAGGGCATGGTCATCGCCGACACCTACTATCGCGAGAACGCCGACGGCTCGAAGGAGTGGATCAACCCGGCCGACGTGGACATCCAGCGCGACGACAAAGCGCGCGTGACCGGCGCCACGCTGCGCGCCGACGGCCAGCCGGTGCTGGTCGGCGGCACCGAGAAGATGTCCAAGTCCAAGAACAACGGCGTGGACCCGCAGGCGATGGTCGACAAGTACGGCGCCGACACCGTGCGCCTGTTCTCGATGTTCGCCGCCCCGCCCGAGCAGTCGCTGGAGTGGAACGAGGCCGGTGTCGACGGCATGGCCCGGTTCCTGCGCCGCCTGTGGGCGCAGGTGCACAAGCACGCGGGCGAGGGCGCCGCACCGGCGCTGGACGCTTCGGCGCTGGATGCCGGGCAGAAGGCGCTGCGCCGCAAGACCCACGAGACCATCGACAAGGTCGGCAACGACTACGGCCGCCGGCACAGCTTCAACACCGCGATCGCGGCGGTGATGGAGCTGATGAACGCGGTGGCCAGGTTCGACGATGCCAGCGACGCCGGCCGCGCGGTGCGCCAGGAAGCGCTGGAGGCGGCGGTGCTGCTGCTCAACCCGATCACCCCGCATTCCAGCCATGCGCTGTGGCAGCTGCTGGGCCACGCCGAGACGCTGCTGGAGGACGTGCCCTTCCCGCAGGCCGACCCGGCCGCGCTGGTCCGCGACGCGGCCACCCTGGCGGTGCAGGTCAACGGCAAGCTGCGCGGCACCATCGAGGTCGCCGCCGACGCGCCGCGCGATCTGGTCGAATCGCTGGCCAGGGCCGAGCCGAACGCGGCGAAGTACCTGGAAGGATTGGCCGTGCGCAAGGTGATCGTGGTGCCCGGCAAGATCGTCAACATCGTCGCGGGGTGAGCCGCCTGCGGCGGTTCACCCCCCAAGTTCCTGCAGAACTTGGGGCCCGGCTGCGTGCTTCCATCCCCCGTCTGCGCTACGCGCGGATCGCCTCCGACTGCGGGCCATCCCTGCATGGATTCCGGTGGCCGTGGTCGCCTTGTTGTAGGAGCCGGTCTTGCCGGCGACGCGACGCCCTCGGCACAGGCGACGCGATCATGGTTCCGACGCCCGCGTCGCCGGCAAGACCGGCTCCTACAACGGGTGTTCACGCGCCATCGGGCAGGCTGGCCGCCTGTTGCCGCTCCCGGTCCGCTCGTCCAGACTTGCGCCCATGATCCGAAACGCGCTGTCCGTCCTCCTCGCCCTGGCCCTGGCCGGTTGCGGTTTCCATCTGCGCGACAAGCTGGCCTTGCCGGAGGACTCGCCGCCGGTGCAGGTCGTCTCGACCACGCCGTACAGCCAGCTGGTCACCGAACTGGAGCGCGACCTGCGCAACGCCGGCGCCAGCGTCGCACCGCGCATGACGGGCGCGAAGCCCGATGCCGATGAGCCGAAGATGGCCAGGCTGGACATCCTTTCCGAGCGTTGGGGCAACCTGCCCATCGCCATCGACGAGCGCGGCCGCGCACAGGAGTTCAGCCTGCGCTACGCGACGATCTTCACCTTCCGCCTGGCCGACGGCCGCGAACTGGTGCCGCGGCAGGTCGTGGAGCTGTCGCGCGACTACGTCTCGCCACCCGAGAACTCCACCGGCACCAGCAGCGAGCGGGAAATCCTCGCCGACGAGCTGCGCCGCGAGATGGCCGCCTCGATCCTGCGCCGGATCGACAGCGTGGTGCGCGCCACCCTGGCCCGTGAGGCGGCCGTGCCGGTCGAACCGCCGCAGGCCGCGCCCGAAGCCGGCGAGCCGGCCGCGGACGTGGACGCGGCACCTGGCACGACAGTGCCTGACACCACCCCGCCGACGCCCTGATGGAGCTGCGGCCCGAACAGCTGGCCGCCCAGGCCGCCGGCCAGCCGCTGCAGCCGGTCTACCTGGTCGCAGGCCCGGAGGCCCTGCACGTGCTCGAAGCCGCCGACGCGGTGCGCGCGCGCGCGCGCGCCGAGGGCGCCGAGCGCGAGGTGTTCGATGCCGACGGCCGCGATCCGGACTGGGATGCGCTGTCGGCCAGCTTCAACGCGCCCGGTCTGTTCGCCAGCCGCCGCCTGATCGAACTGCGCCTGCCCGGCGGCAAGCCCGGCAAGGCCGGCGCGGAGGTCATCGCCGGCTTCTGCGAGGACCCGCCCGGCGACGTGGTGCTGATGATCGTCGCCGGCGACTGGAGCAAGGCGCACCACGGCAAGTGGGTCGACGCGGTCGCGCGCCGCGGCGTGGTGTCCATCGCCTGGCCGGTCAAGCCGCACGAGCTGCCCGGCTGGATCGACCGCCGCCTGCGCGAGCGCGGCCTGCGCGCCGCGCCCGACGCGGTGCAGGGCCTGGCCGAGCGGGTGGAAGGCAACCTGCTGGCCGCCGCGCAGGAGATCGACAAGCTGGCGTTGCTGGCGCCGGACGGCGTGCTGGACCTGGCGACGATGCAGTCGCTGGTCGCCGATGCGGCGCGCTACGACGTGTTCCGCCTGCTCGAGGCGACCCTGTCCGGGCAGGCCGCGCAGGCGCGACGCATGCTCGCCGGCCTGCGTGCCGAAGGCGAGCAGGTGGCCGGGCTGATGCCGATGGTGATCCGCGAACTGCTGCGCGCTGCCGCGCTGGCACGCGCCCAGGCGCGCGGCGCCAACCTGGCCGCGGAGATGAAGTCGCAGGGCCTGTGGGAAGCGCGCCAGGCGCCGTTCAAGCGCGCGCTGCAGCGCCACGCCACGCCGCTGCGCTGGAACCGCTTCGCCGCCTACGCCTCGCGCGTCGACCGCGCGGCCAAGGGGCGCGGCCCGGGCGATCCCTGGCAACTGCTGGAACGCCTGCTGCTGGCGATCGCCGAGACCCCGGCCACGCGCCTGCTCGCCGGCGCCGGGCGCTGAGGCGCGGGCGGCCGGCGTGCTCGCGATCTGGTACGGCGGCACCTTCGATCCGGTCCACGACGGCCACCTGGCCATCGCCCGCGCCGCGGCCGACACGTTCGGCGTGCCGGTGACCCTGGCCCCGTCCGCCGACCCGCCGCACCGCGGCGTGCCCGGCGCGGACGCCAGCCAGCGCGCGCACATGCTCGATCTGGCCGTGGCCGGCGACCGGCGCCTGCGCGTGGACCGGCGCGAACTGCGCCGTCCCGGTCCGTCGTGGACCGTGGACACCCTGCGCGACCTGCGCGGCGAACGGGGCGCGGCGGCCCCGCTGGCGCTGCTGGTCGGCGCCGACAGCTTCCGCTCCCTGCCGACCTGGCACGAATGGCGGCGGCTGCCGGCGCTGGCCCATTTCATCGTTGCCGCCCGCGCGACCGACGACGACCTGGGCGAACTGCCGGCCGAACTGGCCGGCGAGGTCGCGGGACGCTGGACCGACGACCCCCGGCGGCTGGCGACGGCACCGGCCGGCTGCTGCTACGCCCTGCGCCAGCCGTTGCGCGGCGAATCGGCCACGGCGGTGCGCCGGGCGATCGCGGCGGGCGATCCGGCCTGGCGCACGCAGGTGCCGGCGGCGGTCGCCGGCTACATCGACGGCGAAGGCCTGTACCGGGCATCGTGAACGCGGCCCGGCGCCCGGCGCCGGTATAATCGCCGCGTCTTTCGACCGTCCGTCCCCGAGTCCTCCTTGAGCAGCCAAGCCCACGTCATCAAGACCCGCCTCCCCGAGCCGCCGCCGTCCGTGGAGACCCTGCTGGCGAACGTCCGCGCCGCGGTGGAGGAGATCAAGGCCAAGGATGTCGTCGAGATCGACGTGCGCGGCAGGACCAGCGTCACCGACCACCTGGTGATCGTCTCGGGTACCTCGACCCGCCACGTGAAGTCGATCGCCGACGAGGTGATCAAGTTCGCCAAGAAGCTCGGCGCCATGCCGCTGGGCGTGGAAGGCGAGCGCGAGGCCGAGTGGGTGCTGGTCGACCTGGGCGACGTGATCGTCCACGTGATGCTGCCGCGGGTGCGCGAGTTCTATGCGCTGGAGCGGCTGTGGACCGTCGGCGACCAGCCGGAAGACGCCGGCGCCTGAGCCGCATCTCCAACGTCCCGCGATCCGTAGGAGCCCGTCTTGCGGGCGACCCGACGCCGTCGGCACAGGCGTCGCCTTCATGGTTCGGACCGGTGCCGTCGACACAGGCGACGCCCCATGACTCCGGCGCCCGTGTCGCCCGCACGACGGGCTCCTACAACGGGTCGTCGCGCCGCGCGGCGTACACGCCGAACACCGCGCCGGTGAAGCCGCCGGCCACGGCCGTGCTGAGCAGGGTGCCGTCGACGTCCTTCGCCAGCACGTGCCAGTCGCCTTCGCGCCGCGCGTATTCGAAGTCGTACTTCGCGCCGCGGGCGCGGATGCGCAGGTACAGCGGCCCGCCGCCGAAGCCGTCCGGCAGTGGTGCCGCGGCCAGCCGCATGCCGCTGGGCGGCTCGCCATCGCGGCGGCCGTCGCGACGGTCCAGCACCACCACCGGTTTGCCGTCCTCGCGGGCCAGCGCCAGCAGGTACCAGTAGTCCTCGTTCTGGAACGCGGCCAGTCCGGCGAGATCGCCGTCGCGTTGCGGGACGAACCGCACTACGGTCGTCGCGGTCGCGTCCTGGTGCTGCTGGCGCCGCGCCAGGAACGAGGGATTGTCGCGCTCGCCCAGGCCGACCGCGCGCGCCTGCAGATGCAGCGCGCCGTGCTCCAGCCGGTGCCAGTGCCCGCGTGGATTGCGCACCATCATCCAGTATGGCGGCAGCGTGTCGCCGTCGAATCCGTCGCGCACGGTGAACGCGCCGCTGGTCGGCAGGGGCGCGCTTTCGCGCGGCAGCGCCGGTGCATCGAGCACGTGCGGGATGGCCTGGCCTGGCGCGTTGATGCGCGGCCAGCCGTCCTGCCAGCGTACCGGCATCAGGAAGGTCTCGCGGCCGGTGTTGACGTAATGGCCTTCCAGCGGCGGGTAGGGACGGTTGCCGAGGAACACCGCCCACCACTGCCCGTCCTGCATCTGCACGAAGTCGGCATGGCCGGTCGAGGTCACCGGGAACGGACGTTCGCGCGGCAGGCCGCGCTGGGTCAGCACCGGGTTGTCCGCCCAGGGTTCGTACGGTCCGGTTACCTGGCGGCTGCGCAGGATCACCTGCCGGTGCATCTCGCCGGTGCCGCCTTCGGCCGCGGTCAGGTAGTACCAGCGGTCCTTCTTGAACAGGTGCGGGCCCTCGACGTACTCGGGCTTTTCCGCCGGAACGATGCCGCCATCCAGGATCACCCGGCGCGGACCGGTGGTACGCATCGCCTTCGCGTCGAACTCCTGCAGCCAGATCGCGCGGTGTCCCGGCCAGCGCTCGGTGCCGCCCTCTGGCAGGTCGTTGTTGACGATCCAGGCGCGGCCGTCGTCGTCGAAGAACAGCGACGGATCGATGCCGCCGCCCAGGTCCGGCAGCCACACGGGATCGGACCACGGCCCCGCTGGATCGGTGGCGGTGATGACGTAGTTGCCGCCGCAGGACGGGAAGCAGGTGTTGGCGATGTAGAAGAGGTCGTCGTGGTGGGCGATCGCCGGCGCGAACACGCCGTTGACCAGGCCGTGCTGGCCGAAGTCGAGCTGCGTGCTGCGGTCGATCGCGTTGCCGAGCTGGGTCCAGTGCACCAGGTCGCGGCTGTGGAAGACGGGAATGCCGGGAAACCAGCCGAAGGTCGAGGTGACCAGGTAATAGTCGTCGCCGACGCGGACGATGCTCGGATCCGGATGGAAGCCCTGCAGCACCGGATTGCGGAACTGGCCCGGGCCCGGCGCGAACGCGGCGTCGGCCGGATCGCTGCCCCGGTACTCGAACCAGTCGAATACCGCTTCGGGCGCGTCCTCGGCGACGAGTGGCGAGGCAAGGCCGAGAGAGGCGGCCACGAGCAGCACGCCGGAGCAGGCGTAACGGAAGCGGTGCATGCGGGATCCTCCGGTGCAGGGGCGGGCCGGAGGGCACGGCCGGGCCCGGACCGTAGCACGCGGCCGCGATGGCATGGCAGCGCGGCCGACCGGTGATGGCTGCGCGGCGCGTGCGATGGCGACCGCTATCATGGCGGCCATGAAGGCCCGACTGATCGCCACCGGCGAACGCGCACCGTCCTGGGTGGCGGACGGTTTCGGCGAATACCGCAAGCGGCTTTCGCACTGGTTGCCGCTGGAGCTGGTGGAGGTCGAGCCGGGACTGCGCGGCAAGGGCCGCGATCCGCAGCGCGCGATCGAGGACGAGGGCCGGCGCGTGCTCGCCGCCTTGCCGAAGAACGCGCACGTCGTCGCGCTGGACGTGCCCGGCCGGGCCTGGTCGTCGGAGCAGCTGGCCCAGCGCCTGGAGCACTGGCGCCAGCAAGGGCGCGACCTCGCGTTCCTGGTCGGCGGCCCGGAAGGCCACGCGCCGGACGTGCTCGCCGCCGCCTCCGAATCCTGGTCGCTGGGTCCGCTGACCCTGCCGCACATGCTGGTGCGGCTGGTGGTGGCCGAGCAGCTGTACCGCGCCGCGGCGCTGCTCGCCAACCATCCATATCACCGGGCCTGACGGGTCTGCAGCTTCCGGAAACCGCAGCGCGGCTTCCGGATACCTTGCGGTTCACCCGGCGGCGGAGCGGCCGATCCGCCTCACTGCAGGCTGAAGTCGATCGGGACCAGGCCCCAGGCCTGCACCGGACGGCCGTCGCGCATGGCCGGCTCGAAGCGCCAGCGCTGCTGCACCTGGCGCACCGCCTCGCGGTCCAGCGAGCGGTGGCCGCTGCTGCGGTCCACGACGACTTCCAGCGGTTTGCCGTCCACATCGACCAGCACACGCAGCATCACCGTGCCCTGGGCGCCGGCGGTCACCGCGTCGCGCGGATAGCGCGGCGGTGGCGCGACGGCGTAGCGCAGCTGCGCGCCCTGCAGGGGCTGGCCGTCCCAGCTCGGGGCGATGTCGGGCGGGCCCATATCGGTCGCCGATGCGGCGGGCAGGTTGCCCTGGTCGACGATGGCCGGAGGCCGCACCGGCTGGGTGCGCTGCACTGTTGCCGGTTGCGGGGGGCGGGGCGGTTGCACTTGCGGTTGTTCGACCGGCTGTGGCGGAAGGGGAGTCGCCGGAATCACGCGCGCGACCTTCCAGCGTTCCGGTTCCTTCTGGATGGGGATGTCGGGCAACCGGGCCTGGGTCAGCGGCAGCAGCAGGACGCCGAGGGCCAGGGCATGCACGGCCAGGGCGAAGCTGGTGGCGAGGATGCGCTGGGTATCCAGGCGCGGGGACACATCGGATGGCAGCGTGCGAACCATGATCCACCTCCATTGCGGGAATGACGGAGGAAACAACGCACGGTCAGGGCGGCCGGGGTTGGCCGCGATGGCCGGTTCCAGACTGCTCCGGGGACGTGCGGTTTTTCAAGCGGTCGTTGCGGGGTTCAGACCAAAGTAGGAGGCGGGCCGATGGCTGGTGTTGTGGGGGCTGCAACCGCAAACCGCAACCGCAACCGCAACCGCAACCGCAGGAGCAAAGGCGTTGGGTGGTGTCGGCTTCGGCGGGAGCCGCGGCAGTGCGGGGGTATGGCGCATCGGCTGGCTCCGGCGTCCTGCCTCCGACAGCCGAGCGCAGGCCATCCCTGGCCTGCTTGCGCCATA